>PDWJ01000157.1_pt1 | contig 98619 bp, 69 predicted proteins | sample 1430881 | NCBI WGS metagenome assembly PDWJ01 (sample SAMN01162460, study PRJNA174530) | Oral metagenome, whole genome shotgun sequencing project. | biome: Marine environment; feature: Marine mammal; material: Swab sample of the gingival sulcus; isolation source: swab sample of gingival sulcus...
TTGACATATTTGAAATATAGCATATTATATATACGCTATTCAACAAGAGATAAAAAAAATAACTTAACTTCCACCTAATTTAAGTGAGGAATGTGTGTTGCAAGTTGGTTCTCCAATGAGGAATTCGATTGGGCAGGCACGGAAACGCGTCCCGACAGAAGAGCTCCATGACCCTTGACAACACGTCGTAATAACCAGAAAAAAGTAACTTGTCTCAAGATGACAGTGCAGTTACCAGGAGGTTGTGCTTTTTATTCTTGCTGAGTATTTTCTTTCTCTGCTCGCTTTCTTTTTCCGGTAGTTTGAGCCGTGTTTTTCTCACCTGTGTTCTGTTGAGAAAACGGTGCAAGAGTACCCGCCGGAATTTGTGATAGCTCGATTTTGACGTAATGCAGTATGACGGGTGCAATGACCATTCCAGGTATACCCATCAACTTTTCTCCAAGAGCTAAACCCAGGAGAGTTAACCACATCGGTGTTTTAATCCTGCCGCCGATGATTTTGCTGTTCAGGAAGTATTCGAGTTTGTGAATGACGACCAGGAAAATAAGAGAAACGATGGTTAGTTTGACTGAAACGGTGAGCGAGATACCGACGATTAAGGTATTACTCAGAACATTTCCAATGACAGGTAACAGTCCGCATATAAAGGTAAAGAAAACAATGATAAAAGGGTAGGGCACTCCTGCGACAAGCGCGTAAATACCAGTGAGAACAGTGTTAATTGCTGAGATGATGACCTGAGCACCCATGACGACGCGAAAGCTGTCGTAGAAAGTGGAAAAACGACTGGAAATGTGTACTTTCAGTTCTTCCATCAGTGTTTGGCATGTTTTGGGTTTAGGCATCGGGCTGAATGCGTCCCTGATAAAGAGGCTGATAACCATGACCAGAGCGATAATTATAAAAACAAATTGTTTGGTTGCCACTTTTGCAAAGCTCGCGAAAGAAGCCAACTGTTTGGTTACTGTTTCTACAGAAACGGTTTTCAAGCTTTCTATGTCTTTGAAGGGCAGCTCGATGTTTTGTTCCTGTGCGTATCCGACAATTTTTGGAACGGCTTCCTCGACAACTCCGGGAATAACGACAATGGCTCTGTTGATAACAAACCCGAAACTGTAAAAGATGAGGGTGACCAGGAAAAAGTAGAGAACGATACCAACCCATTTTCGCTCTTTAAACTGAAGATAGGTTAAAGCCAGGTACGAGAACAGGATAACCAGGAAAACGCCGATGAGCTTTATTGATGCAAATACGATTAGAGTGAGAATAAGGAAAACATACGAGATTTTTTCAGAAAAAGTCATGATAATTCCGTGTTTCGAGAGTTTGAAGTGATGTATAAAGAACAGCCGATTTTTTCCCAAAATACAGCATTGATCCGTTCCCGTTTCAAAATATGTCTGCCAGGCAGTTCCATTCGAAATGACGCGATCGGTCTGTTTCGGTCTTGCCCGGAACAACTTCCCACGCTGTATTTTCACTCAGAACGCCAATCATGTCAATCTCGCCTGTTGGTGTTGATTCTTCCTGTGAGCTGAGCCACCTGGACGGTGGCTCCATCGAAAAGTTAAGCGGCCTCCTTATCTGGCAAACTCGTATGTTTTCATTGGCATGGTTATTGTCTGTCAATGAACGCATATTTCAGCTGCACATTCTTGTCTTCCTGAAAGTGAACCAACTTATCCGGAAGACGCGTTGTGGTTGTATTCCAAACCCTGCATAGACCATAAAATGAACTCCTGAAACAGAATTTTTCATCCTGGTTTAAGATCAGGGTACTTGACATGGATCAAGACAGGTTCCACTTTTGAGAAAGTCCTCTTTTTAAATTCTAGAAACAAAACGGGAATAGAAAGTCCATTTTTGAATTTTTTAGTGAGTGTCATCAATGGTTTACACAGTGTGTTCAGGAACTGAATGGAGGTTGCGGTGAACTAGACGCCTACACGCTCTCTTGAATCGGGAAAGCGGTTTTCATGTGTTCCAGGAGGCTGTATGACAGTCAAACCGGCCAGATAGAATAAGGCAAACAGTGCCGCGAGGAAAAGGACGGTATCAGTAAGGCAGCTAGGTTGCAGTTCCTTTCTTTTCCAAAGCAATGACAGATGCTATGATACGCTTTCATAATGAGATCTGGGGGCACTCAGTTCCTGACGATAACATGGACGCGTTCAAGATAGTCCTGTATTTATCTAACATATTGATTAAAATGGCTTAAACTCGGGACAACAGGAGCATTGATCATGAAATGGAAAACCATCATACTGGTTCTTTTTATTGTGTTTTTTGGCTTTTTTGTGATGAATTACCTTGCTGGGATGAAAGAGGCTCCTAAAAAGAAGGCCGCTGGCAGCATGAAACGCCTTGTTCGGGTAATGGAGATCGAGACTCGAACATTGGAGCCTGAACTGGTTGTGCATGGTATGGTTCGCTCTACCGAGTCCATCGATGTGATTACAGAGGTTTCAGGAACGACTGCGGAGTGCGATATTCGTATTCTGCCAGGCTCCAAGTTCTCAAAAGGCGATTGTCTGCTGGTTATTGACGAGCGTCAGGCGTATTTCCGCATGCAAACACTAAAAAGTGATTATCTGAACGCGCTGGCCACTTTACTGCCTGAAATTAAATTTGAATTTCCAGAGGTTTATCCCGAATGGCTCAGCTACTTTGAACGCTGCCACAGTGAGAAGGTTTTACCTGACATGCCTGAAACCGATCAGACAAAAATCAAATTACTTTTAAGTCGGTTTGGTGTATCCAAGCTTTTTTATCAAATAAAAAACCAGGAGGTTGACCTCGAGAAGCACGTCATCACCGTTCCCTTTGACGGCGTGATCCTGGAATCGTATTTATCTCCGGGAGCGGCTGTACGAGCCGGGACGAAGGTTGCCAGGATTATCGATATGTCCCGCATTGAGTGTGAACTCGATATTCCCTCGGATCAATTGGAGTTCATCAACAGGGAAGGCAAAATACGGGTTTCATCGAACACACTCGATCAGCCTTTTGAGGCCACATTCCTGCGTGTGGGAGGAGAGATTAACCCCAAAACACGAACCTTGGCTGTCTTTGTCAAGCCCGTTTCAAGGATCGATGGGAACCTGCTTGAAGGCGCGTTTCTCTCTGCCACACTGCAATTCAGGCCCATTGCGAACGCGGTTGAAATACCGATTCGCCTTTTGAGAAGCTCGGATAGCGTCTACGTGGTGGAAGACGGGATTCTGGTTGAACGGTCGGTGCATGTTGCCCAGAAAACAGCCAGCCAGGCAATTATTGACAGCGGTTTGAAAGACGGCGACCTGTTGGTGGTCGATCTTTTGCAGGGTGTTGCTCCTGGCAGTTCCGTCAATACCCAAATACAAAAATCCGAGGCTCGATGATGAAAACAATGGTTCGCTTCTTTGTACGCTACCCCATTTGGGCCAACACGATTATGTGTGCTATTTTGGGCTTTGGTGTGCTTTCTTTTTTTAAGATGACCTACTCGTTCTTTCCTGAGATGAAGCCGAGCATGATCTATGTCATGGTGCCGTTTCCCGGTGCGTCACCCACCGAAGTGGAAGAGGGAATCGTCCTGAAAATAGAGGAGAACCTGGAGGGTATTGAAGGCATCGAGCGGATTACTTCGCTTTCCAGGGAAAATGTGGGTCAGGTATCCATCGAGGTGCTATCGGATGCCGATCTCTATCGGGTACTGGCAGATGTAAAGAATGCGGTTGACCAGATCAGCAGTTTTCCCGTCGATGCGGAGAAAGCCATTATTTACGAGCAGAAAGTGCTCACTCGAGTGATGTCGGTGGTCCTGTACGGCAATACAAGTCTTTTTGATCTCAAGAAAATAGCAGAATCCTTCAGGGACGACCTGTTGGGAAGCGAACACATTTCTCAGGTGACGTTTGGTGGGCTGCCCGCTATCGAGTTCAGTGTGGAGCTGAGTGAGGAGAAGCTCAGACGATACGGACTCACTTTTTCTGAAGTCGCGCAGGCCATCAGGGAATGGAATCTCAATATAAGTGGTGGGAAAATTGAGACAGACCGGGAAGAGCTGCTTATTCGCAGCTATCAGAGGTCTTATGATGCGGAAAGCTTGAGAACGATTCCTGTGCGGGCTGGTGACAACGGGCAAGTGATCTTTATTGGCGATATTGCAGAGGTTGAGGAGAAGTGGGAAGACAGGCCTGATCGTGTTTACTACAACGGGCAGAACGCTGTGGTGCTGTCGGTGGATAAAACTCGGACCGAAGACATTCTCAAATCGGCTGATGCGATTGTGGAACAGATTGAGAAGTTCAACGATGAACACGAGATGATTAAGGCTGTTAAAATCGATGACCGAACCATTAGTTTACGGGCGCGAATCCAGCTTCTCGCTAAAAACGGTTTAATTGGTTTGGCACTGGTGCTATTGATATTGGGCTTTTTCCTCAACCTTCGATTGGCCGGTTGGGTTTCTCTTGGCATTCCCATTTCATTTACCGGTCTTTTCATTGTCAGTTACCTGGCCGGTACAACCATTAATGTCATCTCCTGTTTTGGGATGATTGTGGTGATAGGTATCCTGGTTGACGATGGTATTGTTGTGGGTGAGAATATTTTTTCTCACTATGAAAAGGGTGCTTCCGCACTTCAGGCAGCCATAGTCGGTACCAGGGAAATGATACCGCCTGTGTTTACGTCGGTGGCAACAACGGTCATTGCCTTCTTGCCCTTTTTCTTTCTCGATGGCTTTTTAGGCAAATTTATTTGGAATGTGGCTTTTGTCGTTATTATGTCGCTGGTATTTTCTCTGGTTGAGGCTTTTGTCATTTTACCGGCGCATCTCGCCCACTCCAAGAGCTTGAGTACTCGGCACAAGGTCAGCAAGATCAGGACTTTAATTGAAAATGCTTTTCAGGGTTTTATTCACAAAGCCTATGCGCCCGTGTTGAAGTTAGCCTTGCAGCATAAATGGGTTACCCTGGTTTTCCCCGTTTTCTTTCTCTTCATGACGGTCGGCCTGCTGAAGGGGCGGGTGATTGGTGTGACTTTTTTCCCTTTCATCGATGGTGACACCATGCCTGTCAATATCGCACTGGAACCGGGAACACAGGAGAAGCAGACCTTGAACGTGCTTCGCAAAATTGAGGATGAAGCATGGAAGATCAATGAACAGCTCAAAAAGGAGAGACCCGATGGGCTGGATGTCATTCAGGGGATTAAAACGGAAATTGGCCGTAACAATAAAGGGAATTCGGGCAGCCATGCCGGATCGGTTACCCTTCAGCTTTTACCCGGTGAAATTCGCCAGCTGGCCAGTTTTGAAATTGCCAACAGGCTGCGAAAAAATGTCGGTATTATCCCGGAAGCGGTTAACACGTCCTTTGGACGACAAGGTGTTTTTGGGAAACCGGTCAGCATCAGTTTGTTGGGAGACCGCGAAGAACCGCTGAAACGAGCAAAAGAGGAGCTTATGGAAGCTCTTTCCGGTATGGAACAGTTGAAAGACACAACAGACAGCAGTCTCAGTGGCCGCAGAGAAATCGATATTCGTTTGAAACCACTGGCTAAAAGTATGGGACTGACCTTGCGAGACGTTATGAAGCAGGTGAAGGATGGCTTTTTCGGAAGACAGGCGCAGAGAATTCAAAGAGGCAGAGATGAAATACGAATCTGGGTTCGTTATCGGGATGAAGACCGCGTTTCAATGGGTCAGCTGGAAAAAATGCGTATTCGGACCGCTCGTGGTGAATTTCCGTTCAACCAGTTGGCGACCTACCGCGTGAAGCAGGGTGTTTCCAATATTCGTCATCTCAATAAAAAGAAAGAATTAAAAGTGGAATCGGAACTAAAGGATGTGGAGGCATCGGTTCCCTTGATTCTGGAAGAAATTGAAACGACCATTCTTCCTGATATCCTGGCCAAGTATCCCAGCGTTCGGGTTCTCTTTGAAGGACAGTCGCGTCAACAGAGAAAAGAGGCCAGATCCATGAAGGCCAGCTTCCCATTGGCGTTTATTTCCATGTTCATTCTGGTGGTACTCGTGTTCCGGTCACCCACACAGGCCTTTTTGGTGTTTTCCCTCATCCCCCTGGCTATCATGGGCGCCATCTGGGGTCATGGAATTCAGGGCATTAAACTGAATTTACTGTCCATATACGGCGTTATTGCTTTAACGGGTATTGTGGTTAACGACAGTATTGTTCTTGTGGATCAAATCAACCGAAATTTGAGGCAGGGAATGAAACTCTTTGAAAGTGTACTCGAAGCCAGTATCAGCCGATTCCGTCCGATTTTATTGACTACTTTAACCACTGTTTTCGGTTTGGCTCCCCTTATGCTTGAAACGAGTCGTCAAGCTCAGTTTCTGATTCCCATGGCAACTTCGGTTGCTTACGGTCTTCTCTTTGGAACCTTCATCCTGCTTTTTATTCTTCCATGTGGTTTTCTCGCTATTAATCGCGTCAAGGTGTTCCTGAATACACCTCTCAGAGGAAAAGGGCCCGCTCCCGAAAGCCTTGAACCGGCCGTGATTGAAATGAAATCCGATCGTCTTTTTAAAGACATGGAATGAAACAAGGCACTTCTATTTTTTCCAGCAATGAGATCGCCTAAAATGCTTTCAACCCCAACAAGACTTACCTCAGAGGATCACCATGTTAATTGTATTTGCCACACTCACTCTCTTACAAATTGAGCATCCCGTTCAAGAGAGGACGTTGACGCTCGAAAAAGCGATAAGCCTGGCTCTTGAGCGGAATCCCGCTATTCACATTCAAACCCGGCAGGTAGAACGTGCGGATATCGAAAAGAAACTGGGTGACGGTTTGCGGTTGCCAACATTGAGTTCCAGTGCCTCGAGCTTATTTCGATCTTCGGATGGGCGGCTCTCACAAGGTGCGGGACATGCTGAAGCATGGGGAAACACCTTAGCGCTGGACTTGTCCTGGGCACTCTTTACCGGCTATGAGCATACCTCGCAAAAACAGATTTTTGAGTTGTCTCACCGTTTGCAAAGCGAGGTCTTGGTTACAGAGGTAGAAAACCTCATCTATCAGGTCAGTGCCGCTTTCTTTGATATCGTTAAACAAAAAAACATGCTCGGTGTTTCAGAGGAAAATCTGGAGGTCAGCCGTGAACGATTACAGAAAGCTCGTTTAAGACAGGAATTGGGTCAGAGTTCCAACACCGAGCTGTTGGACGCGGAAGTGGCTTTTCAAAACGATGAAGCTGTCACGGCGGGTCGCATTGAAGCTTTGGAAAACAGTTACAGCACGCTCAAGGCACTGCTGTTTCTTGAACCTGAAGAACAGCTTCGTGTTATGGGAACCATTCCCGTTTTTGAGGATTTACCTGATCTGGGTGTGTTACTGACAGAGATGGAATCACGGCATCCCCAATTGAACCAACTGGATCTGAATCGACAAATGGCTGCGGAGGCTACGAAAATAGCGAAATCGGGTTATTATCCCCGTTTGTCTTTGAATTCGGGGTTGTCTTACAATTTAAATAACAACGATTTCCGTGGTTTAAGTGGCGACACGCACTATCGACTCGGTTCTGTCGGACTGGTAATGAGTTATTCGTTGTTTGACGGCCATCGCAGAAAAGTCAATCTGGCAACAGCGAAAATCAATGAGAGTCAGGTTCAGACACGTTACAGTCAAGCACTCAACCAATTGAAGTTGAACGTTTCCAATTTGTACAAGCAACTGAAGTTACAAAAAAATCGTCTGAATTTACAAGTGCAGATAGAGCAGAGAACCAGGCAGTACTTGACCCTTCAAAAGGAGCGTTTCCAGATGGGAACGATTGATTCACTGACCTTTCGCGATGCCCAATTGCGCTTGTCGAGAGCAAGTCAGGCCTTAATTGCGATCAAACACCAACACGCGCTGACCTATCTCAATTTGATGAAGAGTTCAGGCCGGCTGCGAGCCTGGAATGAAAATCAACAATTGTTGAAATGAGGCGAACCGCACTTTGAGGTTGTCGTTAATTTTGCTAGAATGAACCGGTATGGTAGAAAACACAAAAGGAACGGGAAACGCATGAAAGTTTTAAAGTTTTTCATCATCTTATTAGTGCTGGCACCTTTTAGTTTAACTGAAGATACAGAGTGTTACATTCAAATAAAATTACAATCCACTGAAGATTTTGAGATTCTCTCCAGAATCGTCCAATTTGACGAGCACAGCATGGATCGCATTGAGCCTCGAGCCTACACGCTTTCCAGTCATCTTCCCACCCTGAGGAAAATGGGCTATGAAATTACGGTTCTGCCTCATCCTGGAATAAACCCGTCGGCCAGAATGGGCATGCTCAGGGAATCCAAGACCAAAAGTTGGGATTCCTTTCCAACCTATGCCGAATACGTTCAGATCATGCAGGATTACGCGGCTGATTACCCCGATATTTGCCGACTCTACAACATAGGCAGCACAACGAATACAAACAGACCGCACGATCTATGGGTTGTGAAGATTACCGAGGATCCCGATACAGAACAGGATGAACCCGAAGTTTTTTACACATCCACCATGCACGGAGATGAGACCACCGGCTATGTCACGATGCTGCACTTGATCGAGGAACTGCTCACTCACTACGATCCTTCATCTGCCGATCCCTATGATATGGAAATCACCCATATGATTCAGAATATGGAAATATGGATCAACCCGCTGGCGAATCCGGATGGCACGTACCGATCCAGTGACTCAACCGTATCGGGAGCAATCCGCAATTACACCACTTCATCGGGTTCGCCTTCCAGTGTCGATCCCAACCGCAACTTTCCAGACCCCGAAGCGGGTGATCATCCCGATGGCAACCCCTATTGGGCGGAAACAGTCGCCATGATGGACTTTGCGGAACAGAATCACTTTGTCATATCGAGCAATATTCACGGTGGTGCTGAAGTTGTGAATTATCCCTGGGACACATGGTCCCGGGCGCATGCGGACGACAGTTGGTACGTTGACATCTGTCTGCATTATGCCGGACTGGTACAACTCAATGGACCTGCAAATTACTACACCAGTGTCAACCCCAACGGCATTACCAATGGGTATGCCTGGTATCCGTTGCAGGGCGGCCGTCAGGACTACATGAATTTCTGGCGCGGTTGCAGGGAAACAACCAACGAAATCTCCAACACCAAAAACCCTGCGGCTTCAACCTTGCCCACATACTGGGATGCAAGCAGACAGGCCCTGCTGGATTATCTGAAAGAGTCCCTCAAAGGCGTCAGGGGCATTGTAACGTCTTCAGATGGCACGCCCCTGGATGCCAGAATTGAAGTGGTCGGTTATGACGTGGATATGGATCAATCCTGGGTTTACACCGATCCCGCTGTGGGCGATTACCATCGAATGCTGTTGCCGGGAACCTACACACTTCGCGCTTCTGCTTACGGTTATGTGGATGCGGAAGTTTCCGGCATTGTTGTCGTTGACGGAGATGCTGCTGTACAGGACTTTGTCTTGCAGCAGGCAGAAACCGTTACGGTTACAGGTGTGGTTAGGTCTACTCCCGGTAATACGCCTCTGGCCGGAGCAACGATAGAATTATTGGATACACCCATAAGCCCCGTCACCACATCCAGCGATGGCTCTTATTCCATTGAAGGCGTTTTAGAGGGCACCTACACCTTTCGTGTCACTGCAGATGAGCACAAAACGCTGGAAAGCGAAGAGGTGATAACCACTGCCAATGTGAATCGCGATTTCACACTTGTCCGAATGGAGACCTACCATTTCGATAACTTTGAATCGGGACCAGGTGGATTGAGCGGCACCGGTATTTGGGAACACGGTGTTCCCAGTGGTTCCAGCCCACAAGCCTACTCAGGAGATCATGTATGGGCGACCAATCTTTCAGGTAACTACGGAAACAATGAAGGTGACGCTCTGCAAATCGAAAATCTGGACATACCGTCAGAAGAACCTCAGTTGTTTTTTATGCACTATTATGACTTTGAGAGTGGTTATGACGGTGGTCGAGTGGAGATTGCCGTTGATGGTGGAGGCTTCGCGGTTCTCACACCTGTTGGCGGTTATCCGGCTGACAGTATTAGTGCTTTGAACTCGGCAGGCTACGATGGCACTTCCAATGGCTGGGTGCTTGCCGAATTCGACTTGTCGGCCTATGCCGGACAAACAGTCACCATTCGCTGGTATTACGCCTCCGATTCCACCCAGAACAAGCTTGGTTGGTACATCGATGATCTTGAAATTAAAGGCAAGGCCGAAAATGTCACGGTGGATTTCATCTTTTCCGATGGCTTCGAGTCAGGAGATACATCCATGTGGGATATGCTCATAGATTGATCGTCCTTAGCTTTGTTTCGTTTTAAATAAGGCGTAACACAGCCCTGGCTGATCCCAAACGGGTTGTCAGATGGGTCGACACCTTGCTGTAAGAAGGGCAGAAAAGGCTTGCGGTATCCAAAAGACAGTGCCGTTTTGCGTTTCAGAACCATTGCCAAATACAGCAGTCTGTCGGTTGAGATTGGCAGTGTCGAATGAACCGGTCTTAACACAAATCTTTATAAAGATAATCGAAGAATTCGCTCTTGCCAATGGGTTTACTGAAATAGTAGCCTTGACTTTCTTCACAGCTCAGCTTCTTCAAAAACTCCAGCTGTTCCCTTGTTTCCACTCCTTCAGCGATCACCTTTCTTTTGAGATTGTGGGCCATTGCGATGATGGCAGATGTGATAGCGGCATCATCGGTTTCTTCTGGTATTTCACGAATAAAGGAGCGGTCAATTTTCAAGGTGTCGATTGGAAATTTCTTTAAATAGCTGAGCGAGGAATAACCAGTACCAAAATCATCGATGGAGATGGCAATTCCCATGTCATGAATTTCTGACAAAGTGCGATGAGTGTGTTCGAGATTATCCAGCAAAATAGTTTCCGTAATCTCAAATTCAAGCCATTCGGGAGGCACGGCTTCTTTTTTCAAGACTTTGCGAACTTCGGACAGAAAGTTCTCATTTTTAAACTGGTAACCGGAAATGTTGACGGCAATTCTAAATGGTGGAATGCCTTTTTCCCTGAATTCAAGCCATGTTTGACATGCTGTTTTGAACACCCATAATCCGAGAGGCAGAATCATACCGGTATTTTCAGCGACAGGTATGAATTTATTTGGGGAAATAACGCCTTTTTTAGGGTGTTTCCATCTTAAAAGCACCTCAGCTCCTATGGCTTTACCAGTGGCCAGGTTGATTTGAGGCTGGAAGAGTAAATAAAATTCGGTGTTCTTGATAGCTTTGCGCAGGTCATTTTCAATTTCAATGAGTTCCATAGCCTTTGAGTACATACCCTCATCGAAGAGTTTGAAACTTGCTCGACCTGATGCCTTTGCCTGGGAGAGGGCAGTGTGAGCATTTCTCAGCAAGTGAACAGGAGTTGAGAAACCCGCTTGTGGTTGTGATATGCCCATCACCAAGGTGAGACCTATATCCTTGCCGTTGATGTTCATGGTGTTTTCAAAGGTGCGGAGAATTTTTCGCGCTAAATCCCGGGGTGCATCGGGTGAGTGGATCTTTGTCAGCAGAATGGCAAAATCATCACCTTCCAACCGAGATAGGATATCCGTTGAACTAAGGCAGCTTTGAAGCCTTTTAGCGACCTCAATCAGGACTTTATCACCGAAAAGATGACCGTAGCTATCGTTGATGATCTTGAACCTGTAGACATTGACGTGAATAATTGCGAAGAGATTCTTTAAGGGATTGTGACTGTACTGATCCATGGAGAACTGAATTTGATCGAGAAAAAAATTCCGCTTTGGAAGGCCGGTCAAGGAGTCGTGAGCGTCTCTATTTGTAATGTCGGTTTGTGAGCCCGCCATTCGGTAGGCTTCTCCGTGTTCATTCTTAATGGCAATACCTCTGCAAAAAACCCATATGTATTCACCGTTTTTGTGAAGAATGCGGTGTTCTGAGGCAAAATCACTGGTTATGCCTTGAATATGGTCGTCAATTGCCTTCCGAACTCTGGAAATATCATCCGGGTGAAGACGGTTGAACCACTCCTCCGGCAAGTTCTCAATTTCTTCGTCCTTAAACCCCAGCATGCTTTTCCATCTTGCTGAGTAGTAGACCTCTTCGAGTTGAAAATCCCAATCCCAAAGACCGTCACGTGCCCCCTGGGCCGCAAGGGCGTAACGCTCTTCACTTTTTCTCAAGGCCCGCTCAGAGTGAAGCAGGGTGAGCTGAGTTTGAATCCTGGCCAGGGCAACTTGAAGATCAATGGGTTTGATAATGTAATCGTTGGCCCCGAAGTTGAGGGCTTTGACAATGTCCTTTGATTGACTTAAAGCGGTTGTCATGATTACAGGGAGGATCGAGGAGGAATGCTTGAGCCGAATGCGCTTAAGCGTTTCAAATCCATCCATTTTAGGCATTATTACATCAAGAAGAATCAGGTCAACCGATTTATTTTCCAAGACTTCCAAGGCCTCAATTCCATTTTCAGCGGAAATTGGAATATGACCGGAAGAGCGCAGTAGATCACGCAGTACCAAGCGATTAAGCTCGTTGTCATCAACTATCAGGATTTTGGCTTTTTCCACTTGACCTTGATTCAATACGGATACCTCTGCAAATCCATGTGCTATTGTCTTTATCGTGATAATTAGAAAATGGATTAATTAAAAATAACGGTTTTCCGGTAGTCTTTCGTCTAACCTCGAGAACGGCCTTTTACAGATGTGGTCGTAGTAGAGCCTGAGCTCAGCGAAAGCACATTTTGAATTGGCAATACAATTGTAAAGTAGCGGAATTTGACATTGTCAAGCTGTATTCAAACGAAGTCAACGGCCAATAAAAAAGGTTCATTTTTTAATCTGTCTTTCTTGGGGTCAACGCATGGTAAAGGCAGGAACCCGATAGTCTGCCCGTTGAATGTTTCGTCATTTGGCATGGTTGCTAAGGATGGACTTGTTAAACACTAAACAGGGATAATAGGAAACAGCATTTGGGAAGACAGGAGAAAAATGAACAAAAACAGGAGTTCTGCAAGGTCATTCTTTGTTGAAAGGATCGTTCAGCGTGGAGTGTGTAATTAAAGACAAGCTAAATGGATACGGAGGTTTATTTCAAGACGGTCTTACCCTCTGGTCAATGATTCTAAAAATTCCTTGTTGGATTTGGTCTTCCTGAGCCGATCACAGAGAAGGTCCATGGCTTCAGCAGGGGAAAGTGGGTTGAGTACTTTTCGCAGTACCCAAAGCCGGTTCAGTTCGTGCTTTGAGAGCAGCAACTCTTCTTTTCTCGTTCCCGACTTGGAGATATCAATGGATGGGAAAACGCGTCTATCGGAGAGTTTCCTGTCCAGTACGACTTCCATGTTGCCCGTTCCCTTGAATTCTTCAAAAATGACATCATCCATTCGGCTGCCCGTTTCCACCAGAGCCGTGGAGATAATCGTCAGGCTGCCGCCGTTTTCGATATTCCTGGCTGCGCCAAAAAAACGCTTGGGTCTTTGCAGGGCATTGGAGTCAACACCACCGCTGAGGACTTTGCCGCTGGGAGGTACAACGGTGTTATAGGCACGTGCCAATCGGGTGATGGAATCCAGTAGAATGACGACATCTCTTCCGTATTCAACCAGTTTTTTGGCTTTCTCGATAACCATTTCAGCGACTTGAACGTGACGAAGCGCGGGTTCATCAAAAGTGGAACTCACCACTTCACCTTCTACTGAGCGTTCCATATCGGTTACTTCTTCTGGTCTTTCATCGATTAAAAGGACAATCAGGTTGATATCAGGGTGATTTGCGGTAATGGAGTTGGCAATATTTTGCAGGAGCATGGTCTTACCTGTTCGAGGCGGTGCGACAATAAGGCCGCGTTGTCCAAGGCCGAGGGGAGTCATTAAATCCATCACTCTTCCAGACAGGTTTTCGGATTGGTTTTCCAGAACAATGCGCTTTTCGGGATAAAGAGGTATCAAATTGTCAAAAGAAGTTCTGGATAGCGATTTTTCAGGGTCATCGAAGTTGATAGCTTCCACTTTCAATAGCGCAAAATAGTTTTCACCTTCTTTGGGTGGGCGAATTTGCCCACTGACCGTATCACCTGTAGTGAGCTCGAACTTTCTTATTTGAGAAGGGGACACATAGACATCATCGTGGCTGATCAGGTAATTGTTGACCGGTGAACGCAAAAAGCCATAGCCATCCTGGTGTATTTCCAGAACGCCTTCACCGAATAACAGGCCATCATCTGTTTGGGCGTCAAGTAACTGAAATACCAACTCATCGTGACTGAGCTTGGTGTATCCTTTAAGGCCTTTTTCTTTGGCCAAAGCTTTTAAATCGCTTAAGTTCATGCTTTTAAGTTTGACAATGTTCATAAGATACCTGCCTTGTTAGTCAATTGGGTTGCTGTGTGCGGAAATGGACTTCCATATAGCCTTGATACCTTGACCTGATTCAGCCGATGTTAAAATTATATCACTCTTGGGTAGCTCAAGTAAACGCGAATGATTTACCAGCTGCTGATGGGCCTTGGATCTGCTTAGCTTATCGGCTTTTGTCAGTAAAACAGTGAACGGTAAGTTGAAGTGTTTTAGCCAGTCTTTCAGCTGAACATCCATGGGACTGGGGTCATGCCTGCTGTCAACAAGCGAATAGATCATAGCGATTTGGCGGGTATTCGTCAGGTAATTTTCAATGAGCTTTTCCCAGGATTGCCGCTCTTTTTTGCTGACCTTGGCATAGCCATAGCCCGGCAGGTCGACAAAGTAGAGCTTCTTGTTGATTAAAAAGTAATTGATACACCTTGTTTTTCCGGGTGAGGAAGAGGTTCGAGCTAAGCTCTTTCTGTTTAGAATGCGATTGATGATGCTGGATTTTCCAACATTGGATCTTCCCGCAAAGACAAAATGAGGCAAGTTGTCTTGTATGAATTGGGCTGGTTTTGCGGCCGATATGATGTACTCTGCCGTATGAATACGCATAGTTGGTTCCAAGTGTTCGTGCTTACGTAAGAGCTATCATAAACCTGATTTTCATTGATAGCAAGGAAAGTGATTGACACAATGGTGAAAATTACCCCGCCTTGCTTTGAAGAACCGTTAATTCAGTGAGTTGCTTCTCAAGCATATCCAGACTGAATTGGAAATTCTTGTCTTTCATTTCGGGCAATTTGTATAGATACTCAAGCATGATGTCTTCCAGAATCAGTCTCAAGCCTCTGGCGCCAAGTTTTCTGTCTATCGCTTTTTGAGCTATAGCGTGAATGACTTCTTTTTGAAATGTCAGATCGATGCCCTCCATTTCAAACATCTTCTGATACTGCTTGATCAGAGCGTTCTTTGGTTTTGTGAGGATTTGTATTAAATCCTCCTTATCCAAAGCGTGCAGATTGGCTAATATGGGAACCCGGCCGACAAATTCGGGTATCAGTCCAAAATTGATCAGATCTTCGGGTTCCACATGATTGAACAGTTCGGAACGAGCGGCCTGATTTTTCTTGCTCTTCGGTTCCGCAGTGAAGCCAATGGACTTTTGTCCGATACGCTTTTCGATAATGTGCTCCAGACCGACAAACGCGCCACCGCAAATAAACAGAATGTTCTTCGTGTTGAGCTGGTAGAATTCCTGATGGGGGTGTTTTCGTCCACCCTGGGGTGGAACATTGGCAACGGTACCTTCCAGTATTTTCAAAAGAGCTTGTTGCACTCCTTCACCACTGACATCTCTTGTTATACTGACGTTTTCACTTTTGCGGGAGATCTTGTCAATTTCGTCGATGTAAATGATACCTCTCTGAGCGCGTTCAACATCGTAATCAGCCGCTTGCATGAGCCTCAAGAGGATGTTTTCGACATCTTCACCCACGTATCCCGCTTCTGTCAGAGTGGTAGCATCTGCAATGGCAAAGGGGACTTCGAGCAGTTTAGCTAAAGTACGGGCAAGCAGCGTTTTTCCTGTGCCTGTGTCGCCAATCATTAAAACGTTGCTCTTTTCAAGTTCAACATCACCCTTTTTCAGGGTCTGATTGATTCGCTTGTAGTGTAAATAAACCGCCACGGATAGTTTTTTCTTGGCCAGTTCTTGACCCAGAACGTATTGATCAAGAAAGTTTTTGATTTCCCTGGGTGTGTGAATTTTGGTGAAAGCGGGTTTTTCAGTGAAGAGAGCGTCTTCCTGAATGATGTCGGTGCACACTTCGATGCATTCATCACAGATGAATACGTCCGGGCCCGCGATGAGCTTTCTAACTTCACGTTGGCTCTTGTTGCAAAAAGAACATCTTAACGGATTGGTTGGTTTCATTTTTTAAGTTTTACTCCAAGGCTGTTATTTGGTTCGCGATTCAATGATCTCATCGATAATGCCGTATTCCATCGACTCTGCTGCTGTCATGATGTAGTCACGATCGGTGTCTCGCTTGATTTTCTTTAGTGTTTGTCCTGTGTTTTTTGCAAGAATCTTGTCAAGATTCTCTCGCATTCGAAGAATTTCCTTTGCGTGGATTTCAATATCGGAAGCCTGACCTTGCGCTCCACCCATGGGTTGGTGGATGAGGATGCGGCTATTGGGCAGGGCGTATCGCTTTCCCTTGGTTCCACCCGCAAGTAAGAACGCTCCCATGCTGGCTGCCTGTCCAATGCAAATGGTTGAAACATCGGGCTTGACCAGTCTCATTGTGTCGTAAATGGCGAGTCCGGCTGTAACACTGCCGCCCGGGGAATTGATGTAAATGCTGATGTCTCGATCGGGGTCTTCCGACTCCAGGAAGAGCAACTGGGAAACCACTAGATTGGCGACATAATCGTTAATGGGCATGCCGATGAAAACAATCCCCTCTTTGAGTAGCCTCGACCATATATCGTATGCTCTTTCTCCTCTTGAAGTTTGTTCAATGACAATGGGTGCGCCGGTCATCTTATGCCTCCTCTGTGTTTTCCGTTTCTTCGTCTTTTTCCTGTTCGGATGACTCTGTAGCTGATGCTTCTTCCACTTCTTTTGAGTCGACATCCTCTTCAGGCTTTTTTTCTTCGTCTTCTTCGGGCTGTTCTACCTCGGGCTTGGTCAGTTCATCAACCCATGTTATTTTGGAGGCATCGTAGATCAGGCCTTTCGTTTTCTGCATCAAGAGATCAACACGGATGCGTTCAGCCAGCTCTTCGTCCAGGTTTTCCGGATCGATCATGCCTTTCTGTTCCTGTGGGAAGAGATCCATGACTTCGCTTACTTTTGCTTTAACCTCTTCATTGGTGACTTCCAGTTTTTCTTCATCCGCAATTTTTTCCAGGATGAGTTGATTGCGAACAAGCTTTTCAGCCTCAGCGGCGTGTGTGCGGAAGAAGTTGTCGATCAGTGCCTTTTTCTGCTTTTCATCCTCAATGTAGGAAAGGACGTGACCAAGCTGGTTGCTTGCCATCTGCTGGATCGTTTCAAAAACAATGGAATAGGGGAGTTCAAAGTCGTAAGTATCGCTTATGCGATTCAGTAACTCCATGTTAACCCGTTCTGTTTCCATTTGTTTCGCACTCTTTTCGAGTTTTTCCCTGGTTTTATTTTTCAGGTCTGCAAGGGATTCCGCTTCCTGCGTTTTTGCCCATTCATCGTTCAGTTCGGGTTGAACTTCCTTCGTGACATGCATCAATTCCAGGAAAACTTTGACTTTTTGTCCTCTGGCAGCTTCAATTTCAAAATCCTCGTCTGCGTCGATTACGAGTTCCACATCTTCTCCGGCGTTATTGGACATGATGGCTTCTTTTACGCTTGGATAGGGGAATCTTTCATCCAGGAAGAGTGTCAGATGTTCGTCAAAAAGGGTGTCCTTGTTTTCTTCGAGCATGACCGTCATTTTAAATTCAACGGTTTCACCTTCTTCTGCCGGGCGATCTTTTATTTCCAATGTCTCTGTCAGACTGTCGATCAAAGAATCGAGATTTTCATCTACCTGTTCATCGGTGATATGGATGTTCAACGACTCCACTTCCATCCCTTTCCATTCTTTTAATTCAAATTCAGGTTTTACTTCCTGCATAAATTCAAAACTGAAAGAATCTTTTGCTTTTAATGAAAAATTGAGAATCTGTGGCTCACCCACGGCTTGAATGTGATTTTCTTTGACAGCATCGGCGACCAATTTCGGAATGGACTCTCTTGCAACTGAACTGGTAATTTCCTGCTTGTATCGTTTGACTATCAGGGCAGCAGGTGCTTTTCCCTTGCGGAATCCGGGAATGGATACCATGGAGGCAATTTCCTTGACGGCTTTTTTGTAATGCTGTTCGACGGTGTCCCAGCCTGTTTGAATTTCAACCTGTACGAGAGCAGGAGATTTTTGGGTGATTTTAGTTTCCATTTCGTTCCTTCCACTGTGTTTTGGTTTTGTTGGACCAGTATAAAAAAATGGTGCGAGAGGAGGGACTCGAACCCACACAGCCGAAACCGCCAGATCCTAAATCTGGTGCGTCTACCAATTTCGCCACTCTCGCATCCAGTAAAGCCTTCCGAATTGGAGTCCAGAGGCTGCAAAGCCGTGAGTATACCCTAAATAAGGCTTCCTGAAAACATGGTATTTAATTATTTTCAAAATATTAACTCAGCTGCTTCCCTTTCACGCAGCTCTAAACTGTTAAGTCAGCATCCTGCACACGGCACAAACCCATAATGCTTCACCCGCTGCTGTTTTTTTGAAAGGTCTTCCATCTTCAGAAATCGCGCCCGTCTATAATCCTTGCGAACCAATCCGCGTGTCCTTCGCAAGAAACGAAGCGACTTTGGCCGGGTTTCAGACAGCGTTCAACTTAAAGAAAAAGGCCGTCATAAACGAACCTTAAGCGATACAACCGTTACGAGATAAGTTTTTCATGCCGCCAGTCAATTATTTGGTACAATACATCGCCAGGTGACTACTCGAGAACTCGGGCTGTTGCGGAAGGCGCTTGATTGTGTTTTTTTTGAGTTTGGAACGGGCACAGGTTTTGATGTATCCGGGAAGAAACTGATATGGTGCGTTCTTTTACATCAAAACTTGAGAGCTGAGACCATGACCCAGTCCGTTGCCGGAAGGACTTATCTCTAAAGCGAGAGTGAACGCAGCAGCCTTGTCCGGGTTAAGTGTTTCACCGGGTTACAACAACATGTTCAGGTTAAAAGGAGATGCTCATGAAAAAAACGATTTATTTGTGTGTGTTGACACTTTTAACAGCGGTTTCCGCATGGTCTTTTCAGTCGGAAATAACAGCGTTCTTCCAGTTGGAAGGTGATAAGTTGATCATGCCGGATCCCGATGAATATCGAAGGTGGGAACTCGCAGGTGTTGGTGTTGTTCCAAATGATTTGAATCGCCACAGAGCCATTTTCCCGGGTGTGCATCTGGTCTATGTGGATCCTGTGGCCTACAAGCACCGCCGGGATCGCGGTTTCTATCCGGATGGAACGGTTATCGTCATGGAAAATTTTCACCAGAAAAGTCAGGAAGGAGTTAGCGGAAAGGGCTATTTTGAGTCCGGTCCCAGAGATGTTCTTGTCAGTGTAAAAGACCGCCGTAAATTTACTTCTAAGGTCTGGTCTTACTATCTTTTCACCGACGAGGATATAAAAAAAGGTATCAATAAAAAGGCCGCGATGCCTAAAAGCGATTGTCAAGCCTGTCATATATCGGCTGCCGACGATGACGAAGTGTTTACGTCCTATTACCCAAGATTGAGTCCCGGGAAAACAAAGGCAAAGCCCATTAAATGACATCATTCTGGTCGTTTACCAAGAAATACATGATCCCGTTTTTACCGTGGTACCTGGTTGGTGTTGTCTGTGTTTTTGGAACACAGGCAACCATGGTGTCCATTATCGAGGAGACGAAAACCGCCCTCGACACAGAGTTATCCTTGTTGGAAGTACAGCAGGTTCCAGATGAAAGCGGGGGAGTCCCGTTGCGCGTCAGCGCACAACAAAAAAAGGTCATTCATCCCTTTGTTTTGAGAATCCTGACTCTTGCCGGTCTTCTTCTGATCATTCGGATTCTTTCCAGGTATTTCATCTTTACCCCTGGCCGCATCATAGAATTCAAAATTCGAAATAACTATTTCCACACGCTGCTCAATAAACCGCGTTCCTTTTTCAGTGACTTTGAAACGGGTGATCTCATAAGCAGGGCTTCCAATGATATCGGTTACATCAGGGCAGCTTACGGTTACGGCATTCTTCAGATAGTCAACGTGATTTCCACTTTTTCAATTGGCATTTGGGCTATGTGGAGAATGGATCCCCTGACGACATTCATGATTGGAATACCCATGTTTTTAACCCTTGTTGTAATCCAGATAAGCATTTTTTTCCTGCTCAATCACTGGAAACGCGCCAATGAAGAACTGGGCACCCTTTCCAGTTTCTGTCTGGCATCGTTCAGGGGCATATCGGCTGTTAAAGGCTACCATGCTGAACCGAGATTCAATGACATCTTCAGGCAGTACAGCTTCAATTATCTCAAAACGAATTTGTTAATCGCTGCCGTGCGGTCGTATGTCATGCCTCTGGTTCAATTTTCAGGAAATATCGCCACGTTCATTGTTCTTTGGGTTATCGGACGACAAATTATAAACGGTCAAAACACCATTGGCGAGATTTCAGCCTATATGGGCTACATTGCAATGGTGATGCCTCCATTGCTTTCACTGGGCTGGATGATGAACGTCTTCACCCGCGCTTTACCCGCCACTGATCGTCTGCACGCCATTTTAAAAGACAATCCGGGTGTTTCAGGCTCACCCGGGCCTTGCCAGGGCACACCCTCTTTGACGGTCAGGGGTTTAAACCTCCGTTTTGCAGAAAGCCAGTTTAAACTGAAAAACATCGATCTCTCGCTTCCACCGGGTAAAAAACTGGGAATAGTCGGGGAAGTGGGATCGGGCAAAACGGTTTTAATTGAAACCTTGCTGCAATTGAATAAGCCTGAAAGTGGCCAGATTCTTTTAAACGGGCAAGCTGCGAATGAAATGGATTTGCGAGCTTACAGGGCCAATTTTTCATTTGCCCCCCAGCGGGCCTTTCTTTTTTCTGCCTCACTGCGAGACAATTTGCAAGTCGCCCGCCATCATTTCGAATCGGACTTGTGTGAAGAAGACATCCATCAAGCTCTCGTTACAGCGGGTTTTCAGCTGGATCCCATGCAGTTTCCCGATGGTCTGGATACACAAGTGGGTGAGAAGGGGATTCTCTTATCGGGTGGACAAAGACAGAGAATCGCTCTGGCGCGCTGCCTGCTCAAAAAAGCCGCGATTTTTGTGTTGGATGATGTTCTTTCGGCTGTCGATCAGGAAACTCAAAAGAATATTCTGGACAACCTGGAAAAGCTAGGCGGTGAAAAGTCTTTTATCATCGTTTCTCACCGAATTTCTGCTGTTCAATTTTGTGATGAGATTATCGTTCTTCGCAATGGTGAGATAGCAGATCGAGGCACCCACCGGGAACTGATGAGGAGAAGCGGTTACTACAGAAAGAGCTGCTTGTATCAGAAAGGCGGCGCTTCACAAGGTTCAGAAGGCAAGACGAAATGAAACACGGCAGTAATTTGAGAACTTTTGTCCGCTTCTCAAGAAAGGACGCCAGCTGGTTTTATCTGGCTTTCTTGCTGATGGCTTTGACACTGGCCTTTGACTTGTCCAGGCCGTTCCTGCTCAAACTCGCACTGGGCGATATGGGTAAAGGCGATGCTCCTGCTCTCAAGATCCACTGTCTGATATTTCTCGTCTTGCTCATTGCGGAATATCTGTCCAGAAGCAGTTACTCCTTTCTAGTCAGCCAAGCGTTATTGAAAACAATTAACCGCATACGGGTGGATGTGTTTTCGCGCACGCTGTCTTTTAAGCAGTCCTTTTTTGATAAAGAGCCGGTGGGTCGGCTGCTGACACGTACTGTCAATGACACGGAATCACTTTCCGAAACACTCAGAGCAGGTGTTGCGACCTTGGCTGTTGATTTACTTACTGTGGTTGGAGTTTTAGGTATCATGTTCAGGCTGGAACTGAAGCTGGCGCCTGTGATATTGCTTGCACTTCCACTGGTGGTGGTTGTCGTTCGCTTCAGCGGCATTCAATTAAAGAAAAACTACCTGAAGATCAGGAAGAAGCTGGCTAAATCCAATGCGCTTATGGCTGAGGGCATAACAGGAGTCGAAGTCTTACAGTTGTTTCACAGTGAAGAGTCGTATTTCAGGCGTTTTAAAGACACAAATTACGAATACAGACAAGCAACCATTTGGAACAATGTTTACGATATATCACTCTATGCCTTTATAGATACGGTAGCCGCAGTGGTAACTGCTGCCACACTTTACTGGGCATTTGACATGCAATTTGGCTGGATTCAGGTCAGTTCTGTCATCGTTTACATCTCCCTCATTGAACGAGTCTTTGTTCCCATTCGAGACATGAGCAACAAATTTACCACGCTCCAGCAGGCCTTTGCCGCAATGGATCGAATATTTTACCTTCTGCGAATAGATCGGCAGATGAATCACGGACATCGACCCGTATCGAGTGGCAGCCTGGATGTTGAATACGATTCAGTGTCGTTTTCTTATTCAAGCGAGGGAAAACCGATCATCTCCGACATAAGTTTCAAAGTTGAATCGGGAAAGGTTTTAGCCCTGGTTGGCAAGACGGGAAGTGGAAAATCGACTATCGGAAAACTATTAACCCGTTCCTATGAGCCTTTTGAAGGATCAATCAAGGTGGGAGGTACGGATATCAGGCAGCTGGATACCTTCTCACTTAGACAGCGCATTTCTGTGGTTCACCAGGATTTTGAGGTGTTCCCCGGAACACTTAGAGACAATATAACCATGTTTCAAGATGTCGTGTCCGATCAGCAAATACACCAAGTTATCAAGCTGGTTAAAGCGGATTCCCTGTTGCAAACTCTTCCAGGTGGACTGGATTTCCGGGTCAAGGAAAACGGTTCCAATTTATCCAGCGGTCAACTGCAGCTGATCATCTTCGCCAGGGCTTTAGTTTTTGATTCACCCATTATCCTCATGGATGAGGCTACTGCAAGTGTCGATTCGCTGACCGAAGCATGGATTCAAGAAGCTGTCCTGGCAATTATGGCGTGTAAAACCGTGATCATTGTAGCCCATCGCCTGTCTACCATCGAGCATGCGGATGAAATTCTGGTGCTCGATGCAGGGCGAATCGTTGAAAGAGGATCGTACACGAAACTTTTGGAAAAAAAGGGGGTTTTCTTTGACTTGGTCCAATCTGCTGGAAATCAAATCTCCTGATCGGTCCTGAAATCTCAATTATGGGAGTTGGGGGATGGCCAGTTATGGTAAAAGATAAAAAAAACTCATAAGAGGAACATGCTGTAAGGCCTCGGTTCAGAAGGGGACTTGCGGCAGGTATCCTACGGGATGAAATCAGGTTGATTGCAATAGAGATGGAGGCAGAAATCGAAAAAAAGTGCGAAATTTCATCAAAAAAAACGCTGCCACGTCCAAGTTGATTTCGCTTTACGTGCTAAATTATAACACCAAGAGCTTTGAGTTCACCAAGAGCTTTGAGTTCAGCATAAGCTGAAATAAGACAGGGAGTTAGTTTGTCGAGTTCATTTTGATGGATCGACATGGCAGACTTTACGGTCCGTTTCTGTTATATTTTAGGTAGCGCTGAATGCCTCGTATAAAAAAAAATGCATAAACGAAACAAATTATGTTAAAATCACCCCATGAATGAAATAGTTTAAACAACAAACTTATCAATACAAGAAACTGCCGATTTAGGAGGCTTTAAATGTTGAAAAAACTGATTTTAATACTGCTCATCGCTACAGCACCATTGTTTGCGAAGCTCGATGATTTAGAGGAAGTGAACTTTCCACTCAATTCTGCTGTTGTGGTTGATGCATTTCCCGGGTTGGATCTTCTTGCAGAAGTTATGAAGAAATACCCCGATCTTTCACTGAAAGTAGTTGGTTATACCGATTACATCGGTGGAAAAAATTACAACAAGAATTTATCCATGAAGCGGGCTGAGGCTGTTAAAGCCTATCTCTTGCAGCAGGGTGTTGCAGCATCGCAGATAGCAACAGAAGGCAGAGGTCAGGAGCAATACAAGGCGACCAATGACAATCGCGAAGGCCGCTTTCAGAACCGCCGTGTTGAACTTCTGCTGTACGAAATGGTCAATGGTCAAAAAACCAAAGTGTCTTACGAACGACTTATCGCTCTTTTCTGTGGAAGAGACGTAAGCGGTGTTGCCATGGTTGACGATCACCAAAAGATCATTAAGAAACTCAGTGAACTGGAAACCAACCAGAAAGCAATCCAGGAGGCTATTGCGGCACATGCTAAAGAGGTAAAAGCCAAAGAAGCTGCTGCAGTTGCGGTTGCTCCTGAAGAAAAAGCAGAGAAAGACAAATGGCATTCATCTCATTTTTCACACAGTTTCAAGGTTTCTCCCTACGCGAGTATCAGTTTCGATATCGGAAACGATGACATGGATGATACCAATGGTCGTTTAAGAGGCAATTACTTCCGCCCCCTGAACGACAATGTGGCTTTACAGATGCAGGGTGAATGGTACTATTCTGATGACAACCAGGAAGGCGGCTTTGATGCGGCCATGGTCTTCCAGCGCAATCACTTCAAAATGGGTGGCGCTCTTTCATACAAGAAGATCAATCAGGAAGGCTGGGAATCAGCTTTACTGGGACAGGGTTCTGTCGTTATGAACTTACACTTCAACAAAGGGCACTTTGGTCTCTATGCAACCAGCGGTTTCTCAGATGGCGACATCATTATGCACGAACAAATCGACATAGTGTACGCGCGTGAGACCTATCTTGAAGTTGTCGATCAGATTGGTCTGGATTTTGGTTTCCTGGCGGGTAAGAATGTGGCTGTATCCGGTAGCATAGCGAAGCTCGACACCGATCTCTCAGGCGATTTAGCCGCTGATTTAACCATTGAATGCGTGGCATACGACAATTACTCCTTCTACCTGGAAGGAAGCATGAACCGAAGCATGATCACAGATGACGATAACATGAGGTATGCTTTGGGTGTTCGTCTGGGTGCATGGCATCAACCGCGTTATTCAGAATCAGGTGTCGTTTCACCTATCAAGATTCCCGCCATTAAATACGAAGTCAAGACACGCGAGGTTCGCATAGGAAATACGGCTCCAACTGCTGACGCGGGTATGAGTCAAACAGAAGTTCCCGAAGGAACCGTGACACTCGATGCAACAGCTTCTTATGACAGAGAAGGCGATACACTTACATTCAAGTGGGTTCAGGTCGCTGGTCCAGTAGTCGCACTGGCAACACCTCTTGAAGCCATAACCACTTTTGAAGGTCGTGCCGGTGAAGCGTACACGTTTATGGTTACGGTAACAGATCTCTACGGTGAAACAGGCAGTGACCTGGTTCAGGTTGTCATGCAGCAAGCAGAAGTTCCAGCTCCTGTTATCGAGTTCTTCACAGCGACACCTGACACCATTGACGAAGGCGAACTGGTGAACCTCAACTGGTCTACCGTATACGCTGATCATGTTGTTATCGAAGGTTTGGGACAGGTTAACACATCGGGTTCCATCGTTCTCGATCCCAGAGAAACAACGGTTTACACATTGACTGCCACCAACGAAAAGGGTACCGTCAGTGAAACGGTTACCGTTACCGTTATTCCTGAAGTTGTTCCAGATCCCAACAATCGTCCTGTTGCCAATGCGGGTCCCGATCAGTTCCGAATTACACCCGGAGTCGTTCAGCTCGATGGTACAGCATCCTACGATCCAGATGGCGACACTCTTACCTACAAGTGGGTTGTGGTTTCCGCAACAACCGCTGTCGACATGAGTGGTGCTGACACTGCAACACCTACGTTCAATGCAGCAGCCAGCTCGACATACATCTTTAGATTGATCGTACACGATGGTAAAGGTGGTGTCTCCACGGACGATGTGCTCATTCAAGTTTTCTAAAAAAAACGCCAACATGAAGCAAAAAAGCCCCGAATTTACGGGGCTTTTTTCATAGTCCAGCCCAAGGAGAAAGACATGGGTGATTATGTGGTTTGTGTGAGAAAAATAGAAAAAGGGCAATTTAGCAGTGAACCAGGGGTAACCTATTTCCTGAAAGTGCCAGCAAACAAAACCAAAATGGAAGTTAGCCACAGAGTTTCCAGTAAATCAGAATGGTTTCAAGCTGTACTTGAAAATGCGGTGATTGGAACTGATGACAAGGGAAATGAATATGGAGATATTCTCGTTTTTATACACGGTTACAACAACAGCCAGAGTACGGTGCTAAAGAGGCATAGACAGATAAAGAAGTCATTGAAAAAGGCGGGGTTCAAAGGCGAAGTGGTTAGTTTTGACTGGCCCAGTGCCGATAAAACATTAAATTACCTCGAAGATCGCAGCGATGCTAAACAAACAGCAATCAAGCTGGTGGATGACTGCATTAAGGCATTCTCGATTATGCAGACCGATACATGTCAAATAAACGTGCACTTATTGGCACACTCCACAGGTGCCTATGTCGTCAGGGAGGCATTTGACGATGCAGATGACCGCCCAAGTGTCGCTTCTTCCAACTGGACAGTAAGTCAGATTATGTTCATAGGGGCCGATGTCTCCGCTAAATCCATGGCCGCAGATAACGCCAAATCATCATCGATCTATCGCCATTGTGTTCGCTTGACAAATTATTCCAGCCCTTTTGATGCCGCATTAAAGCTTAGCAATGTCAAAAGAGTGGGTGTGGCGCCGCGTGTTGGAAGGGTTGGTCTGCCGTCAAACATTCCCGAAAATGCGGTGAATGTCAATTGCGGTCATTACTACCAAAAAAATGAACGAGATATTGAGGCAATTGGCACCAAAAGCCATTCGTGGTATATCGGGAACGAACTTTTTGCAAGAGACATGTTCTTTACCCTTACTGGTGATATCGACCGCTTTTCCATACCAACCAGGACTTCAAAAAATGGACAGCTTTACTTGGCCGAAAGTGAATCGTTATAAAGTGGACAGCCAAAGAAGTGCGTTCTTGTGTTGAAATCGCACTCCTTTTGGCGGTCAGGAGTCCTGCCTCACCATACGGTCAAAGAGAGGAAAATATGAAAATACTGATTATCTTCAATAGAGAACCCTATGACAACACCGATGTTACCTGGAATGGTTTGCGCCTCGCGAAAAAACTTCTGGAATCAGAGCAGGAGGTCCGCATCTTCCTCATGAACGATTCCGTAGACATGGCGCGGGATGTCTGCAAGCCGCCAGCGCATTATGACCAGGATCTATCGTCAATGCTTAAAGATCTGATTGCAAAGAATGTCGCCGTTAAAGTCTGCGGCACTTGTATGGCCCGCTGCGGAATTTACAAGAACCATCCCTATTTCAAGGGCGCGGAAAAATCGACCATGTCCGAACTGGCAAAATGGGTGATTGACAGCGACAAGGTTCTCTCTTTCTAAATCACGCACCGTTTTTTAAAAAACTTGATTAAAGTACAAACGCGGCTGCTGATTCGATAGGTAGCGACTTTTCTGAAGATGTTGAAATAGATGCCCCGGCGGGTTGATTTCAGCGTAAAATAATTAAAAGGTGAAAAAATGAAAAAGAATATTTATACGTCACTCACTTTGTTGTTGTTATTGACGGCTGCGTGTCAGTGTAACAAAAAGGCGTCCGTAACAGATAGAAAATCAGCGGGTGTTCCATTGTCTTATGAAGGTCTCTACAAAGGGACTTTGCCCTGTGCTGATTGTATGGGCATTGAAGTCAAGCTTACCTTGAACAGAGATAAAACGTATGTATACGAAGAGGTATATATCGATAAAACCGATATGCGTTTCACATACACCGGCAGTTATACAGTAAAAGAAAACATATTGACTATAAAGGAGAATGAGAGGCCAGTCTATTTTCTGATCGAAGGGCAGGTTCTCAAACTTTTAGATGGTGACTTAAAACCTGCTCAAGGAGTGCTTGCTCCTTTGTATCAACTTAAAAAGACTTGATGTGGCGGAGAGATAGGGATTCGAACCCTAGGTACGCTTGCGCGCACAACTGATTAGCAGTCAGCCCCATTCGTCCACTCTGGCATCTCTCCGCGTTTTGGGAAACCTTTTAAATCAACTGGAAAAGTGGCGGAGGAAGTAGGATTCGAACCCACGGACCCCGCAAAGGGTCAACGGTTTTCAAGACCGCCGCTTTCGGCCACTCAGCCATTCCTCCGCTGTGTTTCCACAGAAGGCGTATTCTATTGTTTTTTTGGCTTCAGGTCAACCTTCTATCTCATTTTTTTTTAAAAAAAAGACGCGCTTGCTTCTTTTCTTTTTCTATGTCAGAGTTGAAGGGTACAGTATGTAGGATCGGTCGTATGGAAGCATTTTTTGCAGTGGATGAAAGCACCCGGAAAAGGGAAAGAGAGAAGGCCCGCCAATTGAGGAACTCGCAATGGTGGATCAATCAAAAGGGTAGAGGGCTTTGCTATTACTGTCAGAGTTCAATTAAGCCGAGCCAGCTGACTATGGACCACAAAACGCCCATTGCCCGGGGTGGCCGGTCCACCAGGAACAATCTGGTTCCCTGTTGTAAGGCCTGCAATACCGAGAAGCAGCATTTAACCTTGTCGGAGTGGATTGCTAAAAGGGAAGCAGAGGGCAACCCGCTGGCCTGTGCCAAACTGGAGCTCTATTGATGTATCACAGTTTGCTCTGACAACTAACTGCACGTCTCGTGTCCGTTAACAAAGCGATGCCTCCGTGATGGTTTCACAAAGAGGCATCACTCGCATTGACGCCCTGAAAAGAGGTGGCTTTCCAGGGTGTGTTTTGCCTTTCCTTTTTGTCGCACAGCTCGGCTTTCCGGCCGGACTTAGAAAATCATCAGGCGCGTTGGGTGTTCCAGGTAGTTTCTGATTTCCTGAATAAAAGTCGCCCCCACATCACCGTCAATAATGCGGTGATCAAACGAACCAGCCAAATTCATCATGTGGCGAATGACGATTTTGTGATCCCTTACAACCGCTTTCTCTTTAATTTCATGAATTCCCAATATGGCAGCTTCAGGGTAGTTGATAATGGGAGTGGCCAGCAGGCCGCCCAGTTTACCCAGAGAAGTGATGGTGAAGGTGCTGCCGCTTACCTCATCCAGTTTGGTCTTTCTCGCCCTCGCTTTTTCAGACAATTCCGCCATTTTCGATGCCAATGACAGCATGCTTTGCTGGTCGGCGTGTTTGATAACCGGAACCATTAAACCGTTTTCTGTGGAGGTGGCGATACCCAGGTGGATATCCTTGTGAAAGACGATTTCTTCTTTTTCTTCATCGACCGATGCATTGATGATGGGGTATTTTTTGAGAGCCAGGATAACTGCTTTCATAATAAATGGCAGATAGGACAATGACACACCCTGTTCGAGCGCGGGAGCTTTGAGTTCACTGCGGAGTTGAACCAGCTTTTCCATATCGACTTCTGCAACGTAAGTGAAATGGGGAACCACCCTCTTGGAAAGTGCCATGTTGTTGAAGATGGCTTTTCGCAGACCTGTAATGGGCTTTCGTTCAGGTGTTTTAGAGCTGAATTGAGCAGCTGGTGCGGAAGGAACAGCCGTGGTTGGTTTTCGTTCCAGATCCTGCAGGGTAATGCGGTTACCCGGTCCGGTTCCGTGAATGGTTCTGAGGTCGATGTCCCGCTGATGGGCTGCTCGTCTGACTGCCGGTCCTGCCAGGGGAATGCCGAAGGAATTGAGAGACGGATTCATGGCGGGATCAACAGGCAGGTTAGGAGCCGCTGTTTCTTTGACTGCCACAGGATCGCTGACCGGAGCGTTGACCGGTTCGCTTTTTTGAGGTACAGACGACTGGATGTCGCTGGTCGCCATGACGAGGATATCCTGACCCACGTTGACAATGGAGCCGGCATCACTGAGCATCTTGACCACGGTTCCGCTGCACGGAGAGGGAATATCCACTGTGGCTTTATCGGTCAGGATCGAGACCACAATTTGATCTTTTTCTACATGACTGCCTTTTTCAACCTGCCATTCGACGATTTCGCCTTCCATGACGCCTTCTCCAATTTCGGGCAACTTGAAATAATAATCGCTGCTTGTATCAGCGGATTCCCTGCTTGTATCAGCGGACTCCTTTTGAGGCGGTTCAGTGGCGCTGCCTATGTCCTGTGTTTGAATTTCAGCCAGGGGCTCTCCCACTGTGGCAATGTCACCGGGCTTGACCAGAATCTGTTTCAGCGTACCTGAAAAAGGGCAGGGGATATCCACTGTTGCCTTGTCTGTCAGCACGGAGACAACAGGGGCGTCTTTTTCAATGGCAGATCCCTCTTCAACCAGCCATTCAACGACTTCTCCTTCCATGACTCCTTCACCAATTTCGGGTAGTATCAATTTTTCTGTCATCTGTTTCTCCATGTCTGTTTTTGGGCAATTCGCATTGTCCTGCATATTATAAGTCAAAAAGTTCAATACCGGAAAGGCATCTAGGCGTTCATGACTTTTGGGTTTAGGTTTAAAGTGGGATCGCGATCCTGTTGTCCTCTGAAAAACGGAACCGACCAGTCTGTTTTAATCGATGGCTGGTCATGTTTCGGCTCCAAATACCTTGCTTAAATAGGCTCTGCCGGAATCACCGATAATGGCGACGGCCAGATTATCGGAAGGCAGATTTTGAACGATTTTTCTGGCTACGTGAATCACAGCACCGCTGCTAATACCAACCAGGATGCCGCGTTTAGCCAATTTGCGAGTCGTTTCAAAGGCATCTGAATCGTTGATGGGAACAATCTGGTCGATGACAGAAAGGTCAAGAGTGTCGCTGATGACATCGATACCAATTCCCTCGACATCGTAGGGTAAGGGCACTTTACTGGAATAAAGGGAATGATTGGAGTCGATTCCAATAATTTGGATAGAGCGGTTTTTTTCTTTTAAAAACCGTCCAACCCCTGTAATGGTGCCGCAACTGCCCGTACCCGCAAAGAAATGAGTTATTTTACCCTGTGTCTGTTCCCATATTTCTGGGCCCGTGGTGTGGTAATGGGCGTGAGGATTGGATTCATTGAAGTATTGATTGGGCATAAAGCCGCCTAACTCACGGTGAAGGCGTTCCGCGGTGGCGTGATACCCTTTTGGATCGTCCAGACTGTCCGTGCTCTCGCAAACGATGGTTTCAGCGCCATACGCTCTGAGCGTGGCCACCTTTTCGCTGCTGGTCTTATCGGGAACTGTAATGATGACCTTGTAACCTTTAACCGCACCGATCATTGCCAGCGCGATACCCTGGTTTCCAGAGGAGGCTTCAATGATCGTGCCGCCCGGTTTAAGCAGGCCGTTTCTTTCTGCTTCCTGAATCATGTAGAGCGCGGATCGATCTTTTAAACTGCCGCCGGGGTTGAGGTATTCCAGCTTCCCCAGAATAGGCGCGTTGGTGCCAAGTTCGAGATCCACAAGCGGCGTACTTCCTATTTCATCCAGGATGTTGTTGAATGAATTCATGTATTTTCTCCCTTTCGGATGTCTATTATCGTTGATCCTCGCGGTGAAGTCTACAATCCAGCTGAAATAATCACTCTGAAGATCAATTGCAAAAATGCGCTCCTTTTAAGCGGGCTCCCAGCCGACAGGGCTGAGGGTGTTCCAATGAATTTGAAGTAATCCGTTGCGGTGACTCACCTGATAAATATTTCGGGTTTCCTGTTATAATATCCTGTTTGCAGGTGCTGTGTCGGTTTTTTCATAAACAGGGGCACGCCGTGACGGGAGCATTTCAAGCGGATTGTTAGGGAGACGGAACCTTGAGCTACAAAGGGAAGAAATTATTGTCCATTATTTTGTGGCTTGCGTCTTTTGTTGCGGGTCTGGCAGTTGTGATGGCTGTCATTGAGCGATTTCTCCGTGATAAAATTCTTCCTGCTCAATTCTGGGGTTTTTTCAGTACACGAGCTTCCATCTTCTTTACACTATTTCTATTTATCATAAGCGTGCTTGTCGTTCATCAGGCCCTGGGGCTGAGAGTGGGAATTACCCGCGAAGTATTGAAGGTCTTGAAAAGAACACCCAGGTGGTTTAGTGTTTTCTTTAATGGCTATCTGGTTTTCTTTTTCATCTATTTAGTAGATTGGCTGGTAATCAACCTGTCCCGAACCCTATCGCCGTCGTTTTTTCAATTTTATTATTCGGGAACCCAGTTTTTTAGAATTTGGTCGAATTTGGGAATGCAAACAGTTCTAGTGGGTGCTTTGGTGCTTTTTACCCTCACTTTCATTTTCGGCTACTTAAAAAGGCCGCCCTGGGAAAGATTCAATCAATATTCTGACAAAGTGAATAAAGAAAAGAGCAAAGCAGAAAAAAAAGTATTGCGTCGACTTGAGAAAGCAGAGCGTCTGATTGAAAAGGGCAGGCGTTATCGGGCAGGCAGGATCTTTGAATCATTGGGACCTAAATACGCCTTTCGTGCTGGCAACCTGTTTGCACAGACAGGACGGAATGAACGAAGCCGGCGATGTTACAGAGTTGCTGGAGCGTACTATCAAAAAGCGAACTGTCCGGCAAAAGCAGGTGAAGCATTTTTTTGGGCCGAAGAATGGGAAGCTGCGTGTAGTGAATATGAAATTTTTATGCATGAAAATGAATTCGATGAAACGAAACACTCGATGGAATCGGTCCTGGACCGGTACGGTGAAGCTCTTTTTCAGCTGGGTAGATTTTATGAAGCGGGACTCCATTACTTCGATCACGGTTTCTTCATGCAAGCCGCCTCCTGTTTTGAGAAATCAGGAGATTACGATGAGGCGGGAAAAGCCTATTCCATGGCTGGAGAGCACAAGAAATCCTATCATCTTCTGTCAGAAAAAGGCATTGAAAGTATGGCGGATCTTGAAAAGTGTCGTTGGCTTTTACAGGAAGGAAAATTTCAGGAAGCGGCAAGATGCTTTGAAGAACACGGATTTTATAGAGATGCCGGAAGAGCTTATGAAGTCTATGGTATGACCTTGTCGGCAGCGAACTGTTTTTATAAAGCAAAAGATTACAGCAAAGCAGTGGAATTGTTCATCGAAGTGGGGGACGATGAGCGGGCCGTCGACAGTTATGAACAGATGGGTGACTACAAAAAAGCGGCTGAATTGGCGGCCTATGTTGGCCTTCAGGGCCGGCAGGCTGAACTCTTTTTAAAGGCAGGGGATACCATTTCTGCTGTCCGTTCTTTCATCCTGATTGATGATAAAGATGGAATACAACGTTCCCTGAACAGCATTTCCGATATAAACAGAAAAGAAACAGGCAAGCTGCTTGAAGTTTTCAAGGTGTTGATTAAACAGAAGCGTATTGCGGAGACTTTGCATTTTTTAGAGTTTTTTTTAAAAGATAAGCAACCCAATGAAGCCACGGCTCAACATTTTGCGCTGCTTGCTGATTTGAAAAAGAAACTCGGTTACAGTGCTTCTGCCGCGGAGCTGACGATTAAGCTGGCCTGTTCGTTTCCAGGAAATCAAGAATTCATAGACAAGGCCATTCAAGCTTCCAGAGAAACAGGGATTCCGTATGAAGCACCAACGGATGACACTGCGGTTCTGGCAGAATCCGATCATACCGACTCCTTTTCCAAATCAAAATCAGATGCAGATAACTCAACGGTTACACAAACCTTTGATCAGGAATTTATATTCGATTTGACCAGCGACGGAAAATTGGAACGGTTTGAAATAATCAGCGAAATAGGCAGGGGCGGCATGGGGGTTGTTTACAAGGCTCGTGATCGCAGGCTGAATAGACTGGTGGCCTTTAAAATGCTGCATCCAGAATACAATAAAGACCCCAGAGTTGTTCTTTTCTTTAAAAGAGAGACCCGTTTTATTGCACAGTTGAGTCATCCCAATATTGCCATACTGCATGATGTAGGTTATCTAAAAGGCCGTTTTTACCTGGTGATGGAATACGTTGATGGGGTGACATTGAAATACTTGGTAAAAAAATATCCCAAGTACATTCGATCCAATTTTCTTGCCCTGTGGTACGAGGCGGCTTTGGGGTTACAGCACGCTCATCAGATGGGCGTCTTGCATCGCGATATCAAACCCTCGAATATTATGATTTCCAAGGATCGTCATGTTAAAGTCATGGACTTTGGTTTAACGACAAATGCGGAGGGAACCTTATTCGGCGACCGCGTTTGGGGTTCGCAGTCTTTTCAAGCCCCTGAGTGTTCTGAAAATGTCAAGGCGAGCTTTCAAAGTGATATTTATTCATTGGGAGCCACTTTTTACCTTTTGGCAACGGGGCAGACACCCTTTAAAGGAGAGGATAACCGCATGAAGTTTGAACCAGACGCCTTACCCGAGCTTCCCGAAAAACTGGTGCCCGGCATGAGTCAAAGCCTTTCAGACACCATTATGAAGTGCCTTTATCGCAACCCCGAGGACCGCTATCGCTCTGTGAAAGAGCTGTTGACCGCGTTGAAACTTCTGGGAACCTTGAAGGAAAGACTCTTTAACTGAAGATCGATGGCCAGCTTGCATGCCTGAAACAGGAATGAAAAGTGCGGCATGATTGACATTGAGATCGATGATGAAGGGACTGCTGTTTTTTTGGGTTTTGCTGCGTGCATCCCGTCAAGCGTAGCGATTACGGTTTGGTCAGTTTAAAGCCATGTCTTCGCCAGGCCGAAATGCCGCCGGATACGTTGTAAACCCGGTTAAAGCCGGCTTTTTTCAGGGTGGCGGCACCCATTAGTGAACGCGTACCAGAGGCACAAATGACGGCCATGTTCTTGCCTTGATGGGCTTTTAATGAATTCACTTGAGCAGAGAGATCTCCCAGAGGAATTAACATGGCATGATCGATGACACCCGATTCCGTTTCGCTTTTTGACCTGACATCGATTAAGACGGTCTTTTCGGGGTTATCGGCCAGCATGCTCGACAGCTCTGCAACAGATAGATTCCTGATCCCAAATATTTTTCCCACAATCACCCCTTTGAAAACAACCAATAAAAGGACGAGGCCAATTAAAACAGTTGTCCAGTTGCTTTGAATCCATTCCATTTTGAAGTCCTCCAGCATGAGACTTGTGACTTAAAGTAACACAAGAGCTCATAAAGAACCAGACCCTAAAGGCGAACCTTTTTTTACTTTACTCTGAACAACCAGATGTTCAGGGTATAAGCCGAGAAAAAACAGGTTGAATCCAAACAGGATTCTATATGACGGAGGATTTCATACAGGAGCCAGGGTGGTTCATACAAGCGTTTTTTTACTTGCCCTCTCATGGCGAGCCGGTTCAACCAATGGTACAGAGTGAACAGGCGAAACAGCGATGTCGACAATAAAACAGGGCCGTCATCTTGCGAGATTCCTCTAAATGTTTGAATACAATAGGCAGTCTCGATCAATCATTTCATGAGGCATTGAAAAGCGAACTAAAAATAAGTAAAATCGCCAAAAGTTCCTTTACTGGCAAGCTCTGTTGGCTTAGAATGTTGACTACAAGGTCGCTTTTTCTCGTAATTGTTTTTTAGACCTAAGGTTATTATTGACAAGAGTTATAGATCACGCGATCCATTAATATCTAGGAGGAAGCTTATGAAAGCGGAGGATGTTCGGAATGTTGGCATTGTCGGTCACGGTGGCGTCGGGAAGACGTTGCTGGCCGAGGCGATGTTATACAATGCCGGTGTCACCAATCGAATGGGTTCAATTGAAGACGGCAATACGGTTTCGGATTTTCACGGTCAGGAGATTGACAGACAATTCTCAATTAGTACAACCATGATGCACTTGCCATGGGAGAAGCACAAGGTAAACATTATTGATGCTCCCGGTTACCTCGATTTTATTGGCGAAGTATACGGAGCCATGCATGTTCTCGATATCGGGCTGATTACAATCGATGCCAGTTCGGGTATTGAAGTCGGAACTGAAATCGCCTGGCAGTATGGAAAAGAGCACGATCTCAGCAAGTTTTTTGTCATCAACAAAATGGAGAAAGATGATATCCAGTACGATAAACTGGTCGATGAATTGAAAGACGCTTTTGGGTCCAATGTCATCCTCGCTCAGTTCCCGTACGATTCAGGTGAGAACTTTCATCAAATCATTGATTTAATACGCGGCAAACTGTTGGTTTATCCAAAGGACGGCAACGGTAAGTACACCGAAAAGGATATACCCGCCGACGCTGAAGACAAATATGATCAGGCCAGAATGGAGTTCATGGAATCCATTATCGAACACGATGAAGAGTTAATGGAGAAATACCTGGGTGATGAAGAAGTCAGCGAAGATGAAATTAAGCGGGCTTTATCTCATGCTGTCAAGCACAATGAAGTTTATCCCGTTGTTTGCTGCAGTGCTAAATCAAATGTGGGTGTAAGCCGCATTCTGGAACTCATTGTCAAATACGGTGCATCTGCTTCCGATTTACCGGATGTTCACGGCAAGAACGAAAAAGGCGAAGACATTACAAGAAAATGTTCCAAAGACGAACCTATGTCTTCCCTGATCTTCAAGACCATTTCAGAGCCGCATGTTGGTGAGCTGTCTTTTGTCAAGGTATTTTCCGGTACACTTGCCGTGGGTGATGATGTCTACAATCCCAACGAAAATTCAACGGAACGCATTTCAGGACTTTACGTTTTAAATGGTAAAACACGTACTGAAACCGACAAACTGGAATGCGGAGACATGGGAGCCATTATCAAACTCAAGAACTCCCATACCAATCAAACCCTATGTGCCAAGAATTCGCCCATTATCATTGATCCCATCGTCTTTCCCGATCCCGTTATCCGCAGTGCGCTCCATGTGGTCAACAAGGGCGATGAAGATAAGGTATCCGTTGGATTGGGCGCTCTTCACCAGGAAGATCCCACCTTCCACTTTGCTTTTGATCCCGAGCTGAGACAGACTATTGTCAGTGGACAGGGCGAATTACAGTTGGACATCATTGGAAAGCGTCTCAAGAATCGCTTCAATGTTGCCATTGAACTGGAACGACCCAATATTCCCTATCGTGAAACCATTTCCAAGAAAACGGAAGTTCGAAAGCGGTACAAGAAACAGAGTGGCGGCCGCGGTCAGTTTGGTGAAGTTCAAATTGAGGTGATGCCCAGAAAGCGTGGCGAGGGATTTGAATTCATCAACAACATCGTAGGCGGATCGATTCCCACCAAATTCATCCCCGCTGTTGAAAAAGGCATTGTCAACACCATGAGTGACGGCTACTTAATCGGCTGTAAAATCGTCGATGTCGCGGTTCGTCTCTTCGATGGCAGCTTCCACGCCGTTGACTCCTCTGATATGTCCTTCCAGATTGCCGGTTCCATGGCCTTTAAAGAAGCCATGGACAATGCCAACCCCATTATTCTCGAACCTTATTACACGGTTGAGATCAAGGTTCCAGAAGAATACCTCGGTTCCGTAATGGGTGACATATCCACCAGGAGAGGCAAACTTCAGGGTATGGATTCGGAACGCGGATTCCAGATCATTAAAGCTCAGGTGCCCTTATCTGAACTTTACAAATACTCATCGACTCTGCGCTCCCTGACACAAGGCCGTGGTCGACACACCAGTGTCTTTTCGCATTACGAACCCGTCCCCAAGGACATTCAAAACCAATTGCGTGAAGCGTACGACAAGGAAAAAGAAGAAGAATAATCTTTTTCACAAGCAGCAAAAAAGGCACTCGTCTGAGTGCCTTCTTTTTTTTAGGTTAAACATCAACCCCAATGGCTTCTTCAATAGATGAAAAGCCCTCTCTTCTCATGGCTTTTGAGAGTTCGGCCTTCATTTGAAAGACGCAGGATGGTCCGCGATAGACGAAGCTGGTGTAAATTTGAACCGCATTAGCGCCTGCCTTTAACTTCTGCAGTACATCTTCCCCTGTAAAAATACCTCCTACGCCGATTAAATCGACTGACTTTGGTAAATGCCGTCTCAAGAACTTCAGAATTCTGGTGGACACGGAAGCCAGTGGCGCACCGCTTAAACCGCCCGCACCAATGGTGTCTACTCGATTTTTGGGTGTTTTAAGCCCGTCCCTCGCGATGGTCGTATTGGTGGCAATCACCCCTTGAATACCGGTTTCTTCAACCACTTCAACAATTTCAATGAGTTGTTGGTCAGTTAAGTCAGGAGCTATTTTCAGGAGAATGGGCAAGTTTTGATCGCCTTTCAAGCCGTTTAAGTGACCCAGCAATTCACAGAGAGGTTTCTTGTCTTGCAGCGTTCTCAGGCCAGGTGTATTGGGGCTGCTGACATTGACAACCAGATAGTCGATGTGATTTCTCAGCTTTAAAAAAGAGACTTCGTAATCTTTGATAGCCTCATCACCCAGTGCGACCACTTTTGTCTTTCCTATATTGCCGCCAACAGGCAGGGGTGATGACTTTTGAATTAAATTTTTTGCTGCTACAGCAGACCCCGCGTTATTGAAGCCCATTCGATTGATGAGCCCGCAATCGGCAGGCAGCCTAAAAAGCCGTGGTTTGGGGTTGCCCGCTTGAGCCTGACCGGTCACGGTGCCTACTTCCAGAAACGAAAAACCGAGATAGTGCATGTTGGAAAACATGGTTGCATTTTTGTCAAACCCGGCGGCCAAACCTATTGGATGTTCACATTCAATGCCACAGAAGCGGGTTTTCAGTTCAGGGAAGGCTTTGTAATAAAAATCGTAGTGTAATTTCCAAAAGGGTTTGAAAAGGCTGGAAGAGATCAGTGTGGATGCTGTTTCGTGAACCAATTCGGGATCCAATTGAAAAAGCACAGGGCGTACAGTGTATCGATACATAGTTGATAATTACCTCTTTTTTAAAGATAGTGTGAGCGTAAAAACAGCTGCAGGGTCCGGAGATAGAGATGGAACCGTTGCCTGGACATGCAGAGGCAGGAAAACGCGTTCACCGCTTGCAACAGCTTTCGCGACCAGATTGATAATTGCTTCTCCTTGAGAACATGTAAAATGGACATCGCCTTCCGCTCTTTTGAGAAAATCGGCTTTAAAGTCCTTAAAAATGAGATCGACCTTTTGGTTCGTTTTTTGAATGGCTGCCAGTGCCATTAACCCGCCTGCACAATCCGCGCCTGCAGCCAGGGCTCCGAAATACATACAGTTCAGATGATTCTTGGATTTTTCGTTAAGCGGAAGGATAACGGTACAGGATTTTGAATCGATATGAGCAATTTCAGGTTGAAGATAGGCAAGCATGGGGATTTGCGCAGCCACTTGCCTGATGAGGGGATGCTGTGATTGGCTTTTTGCCGTTGTCATATTCACTCCTCCATAATGATGAGTGAGATAAATAAAACACAGATTGCTTCAAATGCACAGTGTTTTAACCAAAATTCTGTGAAATGAAATGAGTTTTACAAAGCACCAGATCGATCTTGGTGCTGGCCATTGACCATCGCGTCCTCTATTGGTGCTGCTTGGTGGAGAGGAGCCGCTTCAAAATCGGCTACCACCTGAACCCTCTATGTTGTAAAATAACGTCATCTGAACTTATTGAGGACGAGTCATGCTGTCTCTTTCAATTCTCTTGATCACAATTATAGCCAATCCCATTGAAATGATAACCGAAATCACTTACGAGGCACCCGATCACGACACCTATTTTCTACAAGATCCCAGGGCTTTTGACCTGGATAGCGATGGTAATATGTATTTACTCGACGGCGAGGCTCAAGTCATCTTTTCATGGGACAAGACAGGCGCTTTCAGAAAAATTATCGGCAAGCCTGGCCAGGGTCCTGGAGAGTTCACTTTTACCGGTCATGGCTCTGCCACGGGTTTCGTCTACTCGTTGGGAGATAAGCTGTATGTCTTTGACGGTTTCAAACGAAGCGTGCTTATTTTTGATAAGGATGGACATTTCATCGGGAGCCCCAACCTCAATCTCCCCAGAAGCCGCACCCAGAGTTTTGTTGTGCTTGACGAGGATCGTTTTTTATTGACCTGTCGTCGTTTTAAAGATGACAAGCTCGTTCAGGTCACGAAAGAAATTGATCAGAATGGAAACGATATTAAAATTTACACGGAGAAACAAGACGATGCCATTACATTTAAGGGTGGCAAGCCCGGCCAAAAAAGCGGTAGTCGTCCGACAGGCATGATTGTCAAGGCCTATAACCCCAAACTGGTGGTTGGCTATAACGCCGACAATGGAAACCTGGCCATAGGCCATTCAAAAGACCTGTCAATCGAGATTTACGATCGAAAGGGTCACATGAGGCAAATGCAATTGGCCATACCTCAGAGGGATGTGACGGATTTCGATAAATCAGAACTTGAAGAGTCTCGCAGTAAAGGAAGAAGTGGCTTTGTTCAATTTGTGTTTTCAGAAAAAATGCCTTACTACATGAAATTGGTTCCGCTGAAAGACGGTAAGATTCTGGCCTATCATGAAACACCATTCAGTCACAAGATCGATGGCACGGTATTTGACAATCAGGGGACTCCGGTTGGAAAAGTAAAAATGGAATGCGGTGAGGGTGGAGGATTGCTAAGTGCCCGTGGAAAACTACTGCGTTGCAGTCTCAATGAAGACGATGAGTTTGAACTGACACTTCTCAGTTTAGGGAAAATACAATGAAACTACTGATTCTTTTTGTTTCTATTTTCATCACCGAGTCCTATTATGTCGATGGCACTGAGTTTGTCCTGAAAGATGGCACTCGTATCATGACTTTGGAAGAAGTTAAAACAGATCTCTACAACTACTGGTGGTATGAAGACGGTGCCTATATTTCCATTGCTAAATCCAATGTCCAAAAAGTGAATTGCTTCTCCTTTCGCGAAGTCGGCAGGGCTCCCAAAAAGAAATCCAGCACGATTCATCAACGTCGTATTCGGGATGGTTCTGTTGTTTACATGAAGGACAAGGTACCACATCTTCGCGTGTTCCATGTTAATTCAAAGGGCAGGAGCATTGAAGGAACGATTAAAAGAAATAAAGTAAATTATTTGAATTGCAGTGTTGAAGGAGATTACAGGAAGTTCAACTTCGAGCTTTCAATGACGGACCCCGATTACAGACTGGAGTTTCATTTTTTTGACATGAAAGGCAAGCGGCTTTTAACAGAACTTGTGGACCTCGACATGTTTCAAGTCAACAATAAAGAGCGAAAAAAGAGGCTGTTGCATGGCTTTTTCTACTTACCGGTAACACTCAATCCGGAACAAGTCGGGCTGATAGAGGTTCTGAGCATACCCAGGGCTGACAAATAGTTTTTGAAACGAAGCGTTTTGTTCAGGAGTATCTAGATCGCAGCATGTTGGATGAGTCAGAAGTTGGATAACGATAATGAGCAGATATGAACGTGTTTTTTTGACATTAGCCGGATTATTCCTGACCTGTCTGATTATTTCTAACGTTTTGGTCTTCAAGTTTCTGGATATTCCGATGCCAGTCGTAGGAAGGATTACTATTTCTGTAGGTCTTCTGCCTTATCCTGTCACCTTTTTGGTGACAGACCTGATCAGTGAACTATACGGCCGAAAGAGAGCCAACTTTGTGGTTTATTTGGGCTTTTTCCTGAGTGTATTCATGCTCTTTATTCTCTATGTGGGAAAAATTGTTCCGCTTGCGGCAATACAGGATCCCGTTATTCAGGAGCACTATGTGGCAGCCTTTGGCAAAACAACCAAGGCGGTTTTAGCCAGCATGACAGCCTATTTAATAGCTCAACTGATTGATATCAGGATCTTTCATTTTTGGAAGAAGCTGACTGGTGGCAGACACCTCTGGCTGAGGAATAACGGTTCCACCCTGATAAGTCAACTGATTGATACGGTTCTGGTGGTAACGATTCTTTTCGGTGGTGAATGGACAGTTGAAGCCATAATACACGTCATTATTTCGAGTTATTGTTTTAAGCTTTTGGTTGCGTTATTGGATACACCGTTGTTTTACGCCGGTGTGTTCTTTTTTAAAGATATAGAAGAGGAGACGGGAAAAAATGAGTAAAAAGAGCGTTTTGTTTGTGTGTACCGGCAATATCTGTCGATCTCCCAGTGCAGAGGGGATTTTCAGACACATGGTCCGGGAGAGGGGAATTGATAGCCAATTTCAAATTGATTCAGCGGGATTGCATGCCTATCACGTTGGCGAAAAACCAGATCCTCGTTCATCCAGGGAAGCGAAAAAGCACGGTGTGGATCTTTCAGGTCAGAGAGCCAGGCAGTTGAGACGTGAAGATTTTCAAATGTTCGATTGTATTCTGGCAATGGATTACGGTCATCTGGAAGATATGAAAGCTATGGCACCCGATGAGTATAAGTCCAAGATAAAGCTCTTCCTTGAACCCATTCGCAACGAAGTCATGCTTTCGGAAGTCCCGGATCCCTACTATGGCGGCAGGGATGGTTTTAAAAAGGTGTTCAACCTGATTGAACGCGGCTGCGAGGCCTGGCTTACCCGCTGGAATGAAGAAAATGCCGTGGTATAACCAATAAACCGATTTATGTCCAAAAGATTATGGTGTAGACTGGGTTCCTTCAATGCGTTTGAGTGAAAGGGAGAGATAAAAAACATGTCCATAACCAATATGATTGGCGATTTCTTTCTGTGGGGATTTGCCTTTATTTTCTCGACAACGGTTCACGAAGCCAGCCACGGTTATGTTGCCAAATTGGGTGGAGACCTGACGGCCTATTCGGCGGGTCAGGTAAGTTTGAATCCGCTGCCACACATCAAAAGAGAGCCTTTTGGCATGGTTCTTTTTCCTGTTCTTTCCTTTATTTTTTATGGGGGAGGCTGGATGCTGGGCTGGGCTTCGGTGCCTTACGATCCCGCTTGGGCTGCCCGACATCCAAGAAAGTCGGCCTGGATGGCTCTGGCCGGTCCGGTTTCCAATCTCTGTATTTTTATCGTCAGCTTTCTGCTCCTCAAACTGGGTCTGGATTCAGGGCTGTTGATTAGCGCGGCCGACACAGCCAGTGTGAAACAAACGATTGCTGAACTTCTCTACATTATGGCTCAGCTCAATCTCATATTGGCAATTTTCAATTTAATTCCCTTTCCTCCCATGGACGGATCAGAGGCCATTTTGCTGCTCGTACCGGAAGAAAGGGCCAATGATTTCCGCATGAAAATACAATCACTCGGCATGTTCGGTTTCTTCATCGCGATTGTAGTTTTCTCTTCTGTTTATGCCCCCATTCAGGCCTTTATTTTTCAGTTCCTGTGAGACAGGTGAATGGATGCTGAACAGCAGAGAAGAGCGAATGATGGACACGGGCAGCCAAGAAGGTCCAGGTGATACCTGCAACAAGGCGTGTATACTTTGAATTGCGGAAGTCTTGACTCCTGTGAATTCAAGAAAGATAAAGCCCCGTTTTCTGGTTGCATTTCAAGGGGAACATCACTATTTTAGAATTGTTACAGCTTAACACATGGGGTTGCAACGCATTTTATCCGCGTTTCAGCTCTGTTGATGTTGAAAGATATTGGTTGATAGGAATAAGGAAGGCAATATGAATCATTACAAAGTCGCGATCATTGGTTCCGGGCCAGCGGGACTAACAGCAGCCATTTATGCCAGTCGAGCTAATTTGGCACCACTTGTCCTGGAAGGAATGCAGCCGGGAGGTCAGTTAACCATCACCACGGATGTGGAGAATTACCCCGGCTTTCCCAAGGGCGTCATGGGGCCAGAACTTATGGAGTTATTCAGAGAGCAGGCAACTAAATTTGGAGCTGAAACCAGGTTTGAAGTCGCAGAACACGTTGACCTGAACGTGAAACCATTCAAGGTAAAAACAAATGAGGCACTTTACACAGCAGACAGTTTGATTATCTCTACAGGAGCAACAGCCAAGCTTTTGGGTCTCGAGCAGGAGCAAACTCTGATGGGTCGCGGTGTTTCAGCTTGCGCTACTTGCGATGGCTTTTTTTATACAGGAAAGGAAATAGCCGTTGTTGGCGGCGGGGACTCAGCTCTTGAGGAAGCTATTTTTCTGACCAAGTTTGCTTCTAAAGTGAATATCATTCATCGTCGCGATGAATTTCGCGCATCAAAAATTATGGCGCAGCGCGCGATAGCCCATCCCAAGATTGACGTTCTGTGGAATACGGTCATTGAAGACATTGAAGGGACACAGGAAAAGGGAATTGAAGCACTTCAGCTCAAAGACACTGTAACGGGTGAATTGAAAAGGAAGGCCATTGAAGGTCTGTTTGTAGCCATTGGACACAAACCCAATTCGGACCTGTTCAAAGGTTCACTCGATATGGATCATGTCGGGTACATAAAAACCGCAGCTGACTCCACTGCAACCAATGTTGCAGGCGTTTTCGCCTGCGGCGATGTGCAGGACTCGCAATATCGTCAAGCTATAACGGCAGCGGGTTCGGGCTGTATGGCAGCACTGGAAGCTGAGCGCTATTTAGCTGAACAGGAGTAAACTGGCGGGTATCAATCATCAGAAAGGACCCGGGTCGAATTGATCGCGTCCCGGTTGACCTGATCTCAATTAGAAACCGTATTGAACAGCAGATGTTTTATTGGAGGAACCATGCTCCCAATTCTTTTATTGACTTTAACTTCTTTCAGCCAGTCCGGCGAAGTCCTCAGAGTGGGCACTTTTAATTGTGAATTTTTAAATCGCGAGAAAGTGCATATTAAATACGGTTTTTCGTTTATGCTGGAAAATGAAGACCTTACCTTGTGGGAGAAGCCCGGGTTTCGGGATGAAAAATTCCTGAAGGCACTCATCCCTGTGGCAAAAGTTATTCGGAAAATGAATGTAGATGTCGCTGTTTTGACAGAGGTAGGCGATCGTGAGGATATTGCCGATCTGGCCGCGGAACTGAAAAGGAAAGGGTGTCACTTTCCATATTACCACGTAAGTGATACCAAAGATGATACCTTCCAGCATGTGGCTGTTCTCTCAAAATTTCCGCTGGAACTGGTTAGCGCGAAAATACCCGGTTGGGCATTTTACGATCCCGAATTGGATGACCCTGAAGAAGAACAAGAGACCGATGTGAAAAAAGCACTGCATGTCAGTTTTAATTTCAATAATCAGAAAATCAACTTAATCGGTGTTCATTTACCCAGTGAAAGAAAGGGTCACGATCAGGATGCCATGAGGATTGCAGTTGCAAGTCTGGTAAGGCGATACTCCATACCTCTTCTTGAAAAAGGTGAGCACCTCATTGTGGCAGGCGACCTCAATGATCGCAGGGGAGAACCTGCTATTCGAATGATACGGGGTCGCGAAGATATCTTCCCCGATTTGATTCAGACGGGAAGACGCAAGTACTTCAAACCTGCGAATTATAAAGAGCGCTGGACCTATATGTACCGAGGCGAGCGAAACCAACTGGATTACATCCTTTTGAGCCGTTCACTGCTGGAAGCCTGTCAAGAGGAATTCGGTGTTGAAAGCGATATTATGCATGTCGATTTTAATAGAAAACCCAATATCAATCAGCCACGCACGTCGGATCACAGACCCTTTATTGCTGAATTGCGTTTTAAGACGCCATAAATTGCGGACACTTGGCTAAAGCTCTTTCCCAGGATGGCAAAAACCAGACTTTTGTCAGATCAGGATGGTTGCAACTGTCAAGATGGTTCAGATCAACCCTGGTTTGGCACAAGCTGTATAAGGTTTGTGTAAAAAAACCGGTTCTTGTATTTTGGTGCTTGGCACTTACTGGTTTTGACGCTAGAATACCCCATCACTTTTACGGAGGATTATGAGTAGTGAATAAAACTGAATTAATTACATCAATGGCAAAAAAGACAGGAATGACCAAAACACAGTCGGGTGAAGCTCTGGCTGCGTTTCTCGACACGGTAAAAGAGTCGCTGCAAGCTGGCGAATCGGTTAGCCTTCCTGGCTTTGGTTCCTTTTCTGTTTCTGAACGAGCAGAGCGTCAGGGTAGAAACCCCAGAACGGGCGAAACCATTACCATTGCAGCTAAAAAAGTTGCCAAGTTCAAAGCTGGTAAAGGACTGGATCTGTCATAACTCATTTTTGATGAGGTAGGATCCGCATCCTGCCTCATCTACTTTCCCGTTTCATCAATTCAATGAATCAATTTACATTACCGTATTAAAAAAAGGTATCTTTTTAAAGGATTTACCCCTTCTTTTTCTGGATTTTCTTGCGCTCATGAGATACCAGGACGGATTTTCTCAATCGTATGTTTTTCGGGGTCACTTCTATCATTTCGTCATCGCGAATGTATTCCATGGCAAATTCCAGGGTCATGGGCAGGATTGGAGTTAGAGTAATCGCTTCATCTCTTCCCGAAGCACGCACGTTGGAGAGTTTTTTCTCCTTACAGGGGTTGACGTTCAAGTCGCCTTCCCTGTTGTGTTCTCCAATAATCATGCCCTCGTAAACCCGCTGATTGGGTTTGACAAACATGACACCTCGTGGCTCGAGGTTAAAAAGGGCGTAGGGGACTGCCTCACCCATTCTGTCAGAAACCAGGGAACCGGCTGATCGCGTGGGAAAATCACCACGATAAGGCTCGTATCCCGTTAAATAGGCATTCATAATGCCTGTTCCCTTGGTGTCGGTCAGAAATTCATTGCGGTAGCCGATCAGTCCTCTGGCAGGGATGTTGAACTGCACCCTGATACGGCCGGTACCGTGATTGACCAGGTTAATCATTCTCCCTTTGCGCTTGGACAATTTTTCAGAAACGATGCCCAGGTAAGGTTCCTCGCAGTCGATCCAAACTTCTTCAATGGGCTCCATTTTCTGGCCTTGCTGTTCGCGATAGATAACTTGCGGGCGACCGACTCCAAGTTCAAAGCCCTCCCTGCGAAGTGTTTCAATTAAAATAGCCAGCTGGAGTTCGCCTCTGCCCTTGACGATAAAGGCATCGTTATCGGCTGTTTCTTCAATGATAAGCGCAACATTCTTGAGCGTTTCCTTAAAGAGACGCTCCCGGAGTTTGGCCGATTGAACGTATTGGCCTTCCTGACCTGAAAAGGGCGATGTATTGGTGGTGAACCGCATGGAAACCGTCGGTTCGTCCACCGCTATGCGGGGGAGCGCAGCGGGATGGTCTTTATGACAAATCGTGTCGCCGATATGGACATCCTCGATTCCAGCCAGAATGAGAATATCACCGGGGTCGATGGAGTCGACTTCGGCAATTCCCAAACCCTCGTAAACCTGCAGCTTGGAGACGCGCAGCGGTCGCGCTTGCTTGTTTCTGCCTATGCACACCAGAGAGTCGTTCTTTCTGGCCATGCCATTGAAAACCCTGCCGATGGCAAGACGACCCACATATTCGTTGTAATCGAGATCACTGACCAGCATCTGGAATGGCTTTTCGGGAATAAAGGAGGGCCCGGGAATGTCGTTTACAATCAAGTCGAGCAATGGCTTTAACGTATTTGATTCTTCATCCAGCGAGGTTTTTGCGATACCATCTCGGCCAACGGCGTAGATGATGGGAAACTCAATTTGTTCATCAGAGGCGTCCAGGTCGATAAACAAATCGTAAATCTCTTCTTCCACTTCATCGATTCGGGCATCCTGTCGGTCTATTTTGTTGATGACAACAATGATCTTCAACCCTTTTTCCAGAGCTTTCTTGAGAACGAATCTGGTTTGAGGCAATGGACCTTCAGAAGCGTCAACCAGAAGAATCGCTCCGTCTACCATCATGAGCGCTCTTTCAACTTCCCCGCCAAAATCAGCGTGACCCGGCGTGTCCAGAATATTGATTTTGATCTGATTCCAGTTAATGGCACAGTTTTTGGCGGCAATGGTGATCCCGCGTTCCTTTTCCAGATCCATCCTGTCCATTAGGCGGTCGTCCAATTGCTGGTTTTCTCTGAATAAGCCACTTTGTCGAAACATTTGATCCACTAAAGTGGTCTTACCGTGATCGACATGGGCAATAATAGCGATATTTCTAATATGGGAATTGGTTTTTCGGGTCATCATAGCTCTCAACAGGTTTATTCAACATTGACTTCTATCAGGAACAGTTTCCAATAGGGGCGTTCATAGTATTGGAACCGGAACTTAGCTATGTTTGGCTGCGTGTCATAGTGACCTGATATGGTTAAAATATCGTTTTCATCGAGCGTCGCTTCCTTGTGAAAAATGGGCTGCATTGGATCCAGTATGGTTAAATCCATTTCCTGATCGATGAACGATTGAAAGACTTCTTTCAGTTTTGAGGGTGCGTGTGCTTCTCTGAATGGTTTCGACAGTTTACTGTGGAAATTGGTGAAATCTTTGGAATTCACCGCCAAGGCGAAATCGTGCATGGTTTCTTTAACCATTTCCGCACGCCGCTTTTCACTTGGCATTCTATATTCCGGATTGTCTCTGATCTTGACTTCGATGCTCAGGAGCTTCCACTCGGGGTATTCATAGTATTTCAGTTCAAAGAACACGATACTTGGACTTGTATTGTAATGTCCAACCAGAGTCAAGACGCCGTCCTTGTCCAGTGTGGGCTCTTCATTGAGAAGAGGAGAGAGGGTTCCCAGAACGGTGAGATCCATTTTTTGTTCTATGAAGTTGCTGAAGATATCTTTTAGAAAATCCGGCTTGTACATCTCCCTGAACGGTTTTGCCAACTTGGAGTGAAATTGCTTGAAATCGCCGGTGTTTATCGCCTTGGCAAAATCCCTCATGGTATCCTTTATCAGTTCATCTTGTTTAGAATGAGGTGGAATAGAAGCTGTCTGCAAAGTTTCTGTACACCTCACCGGCAAGACAGATAGACACGTGACGATGAACAAGATGGTTATTGAGTACCGAATGGGCTGCATGCAAAATCTCCTGTTGTTTTTTTTGGGAAAAGAACTCTGGATGGACTACGGTCCTTTTCTGAGTTGATGGATGACCAGCTTGGCACAGGCTTTCAGTGTCTCAAATACACCTGTTCCCTGGGTTGCAATAGCGGGGAATACAGGCTCATCTTTAATCCGTAGCTCCTGTGCAAGATAGCCTTCCGGCATAGCTGTAGGCATATCTCTTTTATTGAGTTGCAAAACGTAGGGTATGTCTTTCAGGTTGTAACCCTGTTCTCTTAAGTTAATTTCAAGGTTGTCAATACTTTCCAGGTTGGCATCGAAACGCGCTTCCTGAGAATCGGCAACAAAAATAACACCATCGACACCTTTCAAAATGAGCTTTCTACTGGCATTGTAGAAGACCTGTCCTGGTACGGTATAGAGATGGAAACGGACTTTCAGTGACCTCACTGTCCCCAGGTCCAGGGGAAGAAAGTCAAAGAAAAGCGTTCTGTCCGTTTCTGTGGCCAGGGAAATGAGCTTTCCCCTTCCTTCAGGGTTGGTTTTATCGTAAATAAACTGAAGGTTGGTCGTTTTGCCACACAGGCCCGGACCGTAGTATACGATTTTACAATTCACTTCCCGCGCGACGTAGTTGATAAAGGTCATAAAAGCCGCCTTTTAGCCGAAGAGGTTGTCTATATCATCATCAGTGATTTCGGAAAATGCATTTTCCATTTCGGTGGGGATTTCCTGATTCTGAGCTTTATCCATCAGGGTGGTAAAAATTTCAGACAACTCATGGGACGACTTTTTAACTCTTAATCTTACCAGCCCCAAAGAGGACCGTTCGTCAAAAATGACGACGAGGATGACTCGATTGGCGACAATGGAAATGTGGATGTTGTCTTTTTCCCCTTCGTGAAAAAGAATGGAAAACTCCTTTTCGCCAATCAGTTTAGCCAGCCCATCGGTTGCAGCGACGTTTCCCGCGGTTAAACTTGCCAGGGAAGTAGCATCGACACTGTTTATTTCTCCTGCGGAAGCTATCTGTTGCCCGTTTTTATCCACGACGAATACAATTTTTGCCCGCGCATCCAGTTGAAGCTGATCAATGGTTGCCTGGATTTTCTTGTATTCCTCTTCATACATAATTAAATCCATAGATCCCTCGCAAATGAACTACTAAGTATTCCTTTAACTTTGCTATTATAAACAGGGTTATTTAAAATGGATACGCTAAGTTTGTTTTTTCTTGTAAAACGCCATTTTTTTTATCAGTTACCCGGGATAAAGGAGAGAGTCAGAGATGAATGCAAGGTATTTAGGGGCTGCAATGAAAGCCGTGACGATACTGTTAATAGGTTTTTCTGTCAAGGGGCAGGTGGAAGCTCCGGACTTGAAGCATGAAGCGAGTCCAATTGTCGAAGAAAGTGCCGGGGAAGCAGGGGGATCGCCCTATTACAGGTCGCCTCGTTCAACATTCACGACCTTGCTTGAAGTTAAAAAAGAGGCTGTTGAGGGTGAACCGGAAGCTTTGGAGAAGGCCCTTGGCTGCCTGGACCTCAGCTTGACACCTCCTGTTTCAAGACAATCTGTAGGTAAAAAAGCCTATTACAATTTAATTCAAACCATCGATCGGCTCGAAGAAGTCTCGCTGGAGCAGATCCCGGATGAAACTTCCGATAAGGAGTGGGTTTACAGAAAGAGAATGGTCCCCATGGAAGAGGGATCGGTTCCAGTGGAAATAACCCTGCACAGAAACGCCGAAGGGAATTGGCAATTTACGCCAGCGACCATTAACAGCATTGAGTATTATTTCCAGTTCGTTAAAAATCGCAAAGTTGTCAAAGGGATCGAGGAGGTTGTTACTTACCGGGATTCCCTGTTGTCGCGTTTCCCCTTTTTGGGCAAAAAACTCCTTTTTTTTACTGTCTGGCAATGGGTTGGTCTCATTCTCGTCGTCTTCATTGCGGCCGTTCTGGAGCGAATGCTTTCCAGGCTCGCAAAGCGCTTCATCCAAAAAGCGTTTGAGAAAAAGAATCTCAAAATTGCCATCCCCAAATCCGAGGTCTTTTTAATTCCTCTCAGGCTGTTGATCTATTCCGGTGTTCTCAGGTTTGGACTGGACTGGTTATTTCTTCCCATCAAGTTGATCAATGCCTTGCAACAGGCCAGCATTCTTCTTTTTACGATCGGCTTGGTCTGGATGCTTTTGATTGCCATTGATACCATCTCCTCCTATTTCGCAGAACTGGCCGAAAAAACAGAAAATAAGTTCGATGACCTCCTGGTACCTTTACTTCGTAAAACCTCGAAACTGGTCACTTTTTTTGCCGCGATTATTTTCCTCGCTGAAAGTCTTTGGGACAATGTGGCCGGTATTCTGGCGGGCTTTGGCATTGGCGGTCTTGCGGTTGCTCTGGCAGCAAAGGACACTCTGGCAAATTTATTCGGTTCGTTGACCGTTTTGCTCGATAGACCTTTTCAAATTGGGGACTGGATTCACATTGACGATATTGACGGTACGGTGGAAGAGGTCGGGTTTAGGAGTACGCGTGTCAGAACATTCTACAATTCCCTGATAACCATCCCCAATAACATGCTGATCAACACCTCCATTGACAACTACGGAGCCAGAAGATACCGCCGGTTTAAAGCTGTTTTAGGGATTGAATACCATACCGACCCTCAAAAAATAGAGGCCTTCTGTGAAGGGATCAGGCAGTTGATCATCACGCAGGAAGCGACTCGAAAGGACTATTTTCACGTTTACTTGAACAACCTCGGTCACTTTTCACTTGAAATTCTGCTGTATGTGTTTTTTGAAACCCCGGATTGGTCCGCTGAGTTGGTTGAAAGGCATAAACTTCTCGTTAATATTCTCAGGCTGGGAAAGCGAATGGGCGTTAACTTTGCTTTCCCAACTCAAACCATCCACATGAGTCAAGCAGACGCACCGGACTCGTTAATCGATATTCCCCAGGATACTTATTTGTACGGTAAACAGACAGCTCGTGATGTATCGGCATCGCCTATCACGATGAAGCACGCCCGCAGTGGTATCAAGGGAAGTGACTTCCCGGATGATGTTCTGGGCTGAGGGCGAATAGCATGGTCGAAAACATGAGAACCCTGTCATGCGTTGTAACAGGGGTGAGAATCAGATCATGAAACACATCAGTGATGATAATGCCTGTCATGGGTTGTCATCGCCGTTTCAGACGAGTGGTCGTATCTTTTTGAAAAATCAGCTGAGGTCCTATGGAAAAACAAAATGTAAAACATAAAGAAGATATTCAGGATTTAAGAAAGCGAAAGAGGGGATGTATCTTGTCCATCATAGGCGCCTGGATGGGTCTGCTGGTCATCATTCTTCTGGTTATGCTCCTGGTGCGAGAAAAAATAGTCAGCCGGGATGCTCAGAAAATTGAGGCCACGGCGAATTCATATGCATCCTGGATGATGCCGTCGCGTTTTAAGCCCTACAGCATGACAAACCTCTTTGGCAAAACGGTTTTATCCTATTGGGATACTGAAAATGTGCGTGAGGACGGAAGATCACTAGCTGTGATCGCACTTTACGCAGAGACTTCCTGGGATGACCGAGACCTGATGGAAATAGAAAAGAAGTTCAAAGCGGAAGCGGTTAAGCAACTTGAAAAAAATGAGTTTTATGTTCAAAATGAGCAGATGGTGGAAATTGAGTTGGACGGAAAGAAACGCGCTTTTACCGTTTACACAGGTCAACAGAGAATTGACACTAAAATGGTGGATGGAAGCAGCTGTTACTTTTTTCTGAAAAGCGATCAAGGTAAATTCCAGGTTTATACACTGGGAATCGAGGATTCCTTTCCCAGGGAAGAGCAGGTACAATTCATGAAATCCATAAGGCCTGTTCAGGGAGCTGTTGCCAATGACACTGAGTAAAATTCAAAACCTTCCGGAATTCAATACCAAGCAGGCTATTCGCATTTCGCCCAACACATCGGTTGCCGTAACCGATCGAATTTTGCGAATCATTGACACCAAATCGTTTCAAAGACTGCGGGGAATCAGACAATTGAGCCTGGGGGAACGCGTTTTCCCGTCGGCTACGCATTCCCGATTTTCACACGCTTTGGGTGTGTATTGGAATGTGCTCGATTATCTGCGGCAACTGGATCAGTATCCTGTTTTCAGCAGCCATTTAAAGGAGGAGGATTATCTGGCCATCATGCTGGCTGGACTGCTTCACGATATTGGCCACTATCCCTTCTCACATCAAATGGACAATTTACCCCTTTTCCCGAAACACGAAGAACTGACAATTGCACTGATTACAGGCGAGTTGAAACTCTTTGGAGAAAATCTCGGAGAATTAATTCGTTCTCTCTTTGGTATTGACTCGGAGCGGGTTGCCGCGCTGCTCGATCACCGTGTACCCATGAAGGGCCAGAAAGCGCTGCTCAGACAGATTATTGATTCTCCTCTGGATGCCGATAAGTGCGATTACCTTCCGAGAGACAGTTATTTCTGCGGGGTGGATCTGGGCAGCTCTTTTGACAGAACCCGGCTGATTACGAATTTATTGCCAGACGGAACGGGCAGCAAAATAGCCGTTCATGAAAAAGGGCTTGTCAGCGCTGAACGCTTTCAATTGGCCAGGTACTGGATGTACCGCTCGGTCTATTGGGGACACACCGTCCGCTCTTTCATCACCATGTTGGCTCATGCCGGATCGAGGGTTCAGGGCGTTCGGGAAGGTGAATCCTGGAGAAAGAAACTGCTGGGTTTTTCGGATCAGGATTTTCTGGACTGGCTTTACGAAGCCTGTGATGACATCGGCAGGGACTTTATCTCCATGCTGAATGTCAAAAGACAGCCCTATAAACGCCTTTTCACCATTTCGTTTCACCACTCACCGCTGGAATACCATGCTCTTCAGCAAGATGAAACGCGGGAGCGCGTCCTGGACGGGCTCATCGCTTGGATCCAGAAGAGCGGAGTCAACGTACCCGATCACCATCTGCTTTGGGATGTGCCGCCTCCCTACAAAGCAAGTAAATGGGAGACGTTTCCCGTTATTTTAAACGACGGACAGGAAGTGCCCATCGAGAACGAGAGTCCCGTCGTCTCGGCGCTGGGCCCGGCATTCCTGCATGGCGTTAGAAAAATACGGCTTTTTTATCACCCCTCGCTTGATGATCGCCTGGCAATGGATCGGGTGCCAAGTATCTCTTCACTCTTAAAGCTGTAAACCAATTGTTCCGCAATCTCTTGTAAACAATCATTCACTTCGCAGTTCGCCCGCCTGTTTTTGCTTTATCGAAACTTGAGGCTGTTTTACTCAGACTGAGCTTGTCGGGCTCTTGGAACCCATTGGCAAAAGTCACGTAAAAAATATTTTTTTGGTATGTTTATAAAGTATTTATAATGAAAGTAATAGATCTATCCTTGCTTCTAAATACTTGGTTTCCGATATTTGATCATGTATCTTTTTTGGGGGATTGTTATAATGGAGCGGATCGTGCAAGGGCGATTCACGAAAGAGGTCCGCGGTCACACCAATAACGATGCAGCTGTAAGCAAAGAGTCTGGTCTACAGTGGCTTTGACAGTCCGAACCCGGTATGGGTTCAATAGATCAGATGAAGTCCGGTTGAACAGTGAATTGAACTTCACCATTCAGTAGACAGGATGTCCATCCAGGCTGTGTTTTAACTGGAAGTATCAACAGATGTTGGGCTTTGGAGTGTGAACACTTGGGTTTTTTCCATTGCAGGATCGCAGACACAGCTATCAGTTTTCGTGTTAACAGCTTAATTTACAATCGGAGGCAGACAAATGTCGAACGCTTTTTTTAATGTACCAAGTCCTAAAAATGAACCAGTAAGGCAGTATGCGCCCAATTCACCGGAACGAGAGAGTCTCTTGGCGCGTGTGAAGGAAATGGCGGCTGAACACTATGAAATACCGCTGATCATTGGCGGGAAAGAGATTTTTACTGGAGATACAGATCAGTGTATCATGCCCCACAAGCATCAGCATGTGTTAGCAACCTACCATCGGGCATCTGAGAGCCACGTTGAATTAGCGATTAAAGAAGCGCGTCGAGCCTGGCTGAAGTGGTCTGAAATGCCATGGCAGGATCGCGCGGCTATTTTCCTGAAAATGGCAGACCTTCTTGCCGGCCCTTACAGAGACACGCTCAATGCTGCTACCATGCTGGGACAGAGTAAAACAGTCTTCCAGGCGGAAATCGATTCGGCTTGTGAATTAATCGACTTTTTCAGATTCAATGTGAAGTTCATGGCAGATATTTATTCCGATCAGCCCGAGTCTTCCGCCGGCATGTGGAACCGCAGTGAATACAGGGCACTTGAAGGCTTTATCTTTGCCATTACGCCTTTTAATTTCACTTCAATTGCGGGCAATCTGCCCACCGCGCCGGCATTAATGGGTAATGTCGCTCTTTGGAAACCCTCTCACACAGCGGTGTACTCCGGCTATTTCCTGATGAAACTCTTCAAGGAAGCCGGTTTACCTGACGGTGTCATTAACTTCGTTCCCGGTCCCTCTCCCAAAGTTGCCAAAGTGGCTATCGAATCGCCTGACTTCGCAGGTATTCACTTCACTGGAAGCACGGGCGTATTCCAGAAAATCTGGAATACCATCGGCAACAACATCAGCAATTACAAGAGTTACCCTCGTATTGTTGGAGAAACAGGCGGGAAAGATTTTATTTTTGCTCACGAAACAGCTGATCCGGAAGCGGTTGCGGTCGCTATTTTACGGGGCGGATTTGAATTCCAGGGCCAGAAGTGTTCCGCAGCATCGCGCATTTACCTGCCAACCAATCTCTGGGGCGCCGTCAAGAAGAAACTCATAGCGGATCTCGAGACTGTCAAGGTGGGCGATGTAACCGATCTGGGTAATTTCATGGGAGCGGTCATCGACGATCGAGCTTTCAACAAGATCTCCGGCTACATCCAGCACGCCAAGGACAGCGACGATGCCGAAATTATTTTCGGCGGGAATTGCAACGATGAAGTGGGCTATTTCATTGAACCAACCGTGATTCTCACTACCAATCCTAAATTCAAGACCATGGTGGACGAAATTTTTGGTCCCGTTGTCACCATTTACCTGTATGATCCGGAGAATCTCGAAGAAGCACTCACTCTTTGCGATGAAACCTCACCTTACGCGTTGACCGGGGCCATTTTTTCCAAGGATCGCTATGTGATTGGAGACATGGTCAAGAAACTGCGTCACGCGGCAGGTAACTTCTACATTAACGACAAACCAACTGGTGCCGTCGTTGGTCAGCAACCATTTGGCGGCGGTAGAGCCAGCGGTACAAATGACAAAGCCGGTTCGGCACTCAACCTGACTAAATGGATAAATGCACGAACGATTAAAGAAACCTTTGTACCTCCGACCAATTACCGCTATCCTTATATGGACTGATTGAACACAGGGTCCTTGCATGTCAATTTCCGGTAATCTATCCACAATGAATCTTTCCGAGATTCTTCAATGGCTTAAATTAGGTCAGAAGACCGGAACTCTGCTAATTGCCACCGAAGAAATTACAAAGGAAGTTTACTTTAAAGGAGGAAATGTCTGTTCGGCATCTTCCTCCGACCCTTCCGAATTTACGGGCCAATTCCTGCTGAACTCGAACAAATTGTCCGAAAGACAGTTAAAAGTAGCCTTAGACATGCAAGGCCGTGACAATGAAATGCTCGGAAGCATTTTGTTAAAGCAGAATATTCTTTCAAACGACGAGTTGCTCAAAGTCCTAAGACAGGTTTCAGAGGAAATTATTTACGATCTCTTTCTCTGGAACGAAGGCAAATTTGAATTCAAAGATGGATCACTTCCGGCCAGGGATATGATCCAGTTTGATCTTGACATAACACATTTAATTCTGGAAGGGGTGCGCCGATCGGATGAATGGACGCGAATTCGGGAGGTTTTCCCCAATGAAGAAGTGGTTCTGAAATTGGTCTTGCACAACGTCATCGGCAGCTTACCGTTGTCTGCCAATGAGGCGATGCTTCTTCGCCTGGTGGATGGTAAGCGCAACATGAAAGCCATCGCATTGGAAGTGCGCTCCAACTTGTTCAATGTGGCTCGTGCTTTTTTCGATCTCTACCAGTCGAAATTGGTCGAGGTTGGCGATTATTCACAAAACTACATTGAAACATCGGGCTCCGAAGAGAGAGATCCGGCAAGGAATCAAATTCACAAAATAGATAAATACATTGAAACTGGAAAGCTCGACCGAGCGAGACGCGAAATTGAGCGATTGAGAATTACCCACCCCAATCATCCCAGATTGAGCAGTCTCGATGAAAACTGTCAGGAGAAAGTCCTTGAAACGACAGCTAAAAAAATGATCAATTTTGCCGCGGTCCCCAATCTCAACATGGCCATCGATGATATTACAAAGTTGCCGTTATCACCCGAAGAGGGGTTCATTATTTCAAGAATCAATGGTATTTGGGATGTCCAGTCTATCATTAAAATAGCCCCGTTTGATGAAACGGTATCTTTGAAAACATTTAAAAAATTTCTTGATGATGGAGTAATAAAGTTTAAATGAAAAAAGATCAGCAGCCTTTACCCAGAAGAGAGTTTAATCTGGACCAGGTGGACTTGCGTTCAGATGTAACAGTGGACCGCTTTAAGGAGCCGGAAGTTGAAGAGAAAAAGGTGCATAAAGCCAATCGAACGCGTGAGTTGTTTTTCTCTGCGCTTTTGAACCTGATTCTGGCTGCCGGAATAGGCTATCTCGTCTGGGAACGTCAGCAGTGGCAAGCTAATGCCCATGCTGAGATGAAAAAGGTGAGGAGTGAACTCCAGACTCAGTTAGAAGAATTAAAGGCAGCTCGGGAGCGGGTTGCTGAATTAAAAGGGAACAACAAACAGCTTGAAAAAAAGGGAACCTCTTTATCCAATAAAGAAAAGAATTTGAATTCAAGCGTTCAAAAATACAAAAAAGAGCTGGGCCTGTACAAGACGGAAAACAGCTCTTTAAAGAAAAAACAAGCTGGCTTAAAGAAGGAAGTAGCCAGTCTTAAAAAGAAATACAACAGCTTGAAGTTGAAGTCGAAGAAAAAAGAAAAGGAGTTGACGACGGCGCTTGAAAACTCAAAGGCAGAATTCATTGACAAAGCCAATGAGCATCAGGTGAAAGTTGACGGTTTACAGAACAGCATCAACCAACTTCAGTCCGAACGCGTTGCTTTAAAGCGAACGGTAGATCAGTACAAGCAACAAATTGAAGAAGAAGCACGTGCCGGGAAAGCGGCCATGCGTCAACAGGGGAGTCTGGTTAGTGAGAACCGGAGTCTGAAGAGCCAGCTGAAGAAAATTGAAAAGAAAAATGAACAATTAACAAGAGAAATTAAAGATTTAAAAGAAGTTACAACTGGTGAGCTAATTCCCTTTTCTTCTGAAATTATCATGCCGGTTCCCCACTACAAGGAACCCGTTCCCAAAGGTGTCAAGTGGCCAAAAGGCTCGGATGTCGTTGTGGTCCATATGCTCATAAACGAAGCGGGTGCAGTTGCCGAAATTTTCTATCCTCACGGTCAGTTCATCGATGCTTCCTTCAAATCCATCATGAGCCCCAATCTTTTCAAATGGAAATTCTCGCCGCCCAAATACCGCAACATGAATGTCAAAGCCTGGATTCCAGTAGTAATCCGGGAACCATGAATGAGGATATTCGGCAGCAAATAAAGGACGCGCTGCCCCTTTCCACCATCGTTAGCCGCTATGTGCCCTTGAAAAAAAAGGGGAACAGGCTCCTGGCTTGCTGTCCTTTTCACAGTGAAAAAACGCCCTCGTTTTCCGTTAACGATCAAAAGGGCTTTTACTATTGTTTTGGTTGCAAGGTAGGCGGGGATCACTTCAAGTTCATTCAGTCGGTGGAAAACCTCGAGTTTTACGAAGCTCTGGAGTTCCTCGCGGATCTGGCCGGAATGGAACTTCCAAAGAGAGGTCACTTTGGGCCGGATCGTAAAACGGTTGAAATCTATCGCCAGATCAACGAACAGGCTGTGGAATTTTATGAAAAACAACTGAACCAGCATCAACAGGCCAGAGCTTACCTTGAAAAACGCGGTATACAAGCCAGTACCCGGAAATTGTTCCGGCTGGGAGTGGCTCCCAGTCAATGGGACTTGCTTTATCAAACAATGAAAGACCGTTATCCTGCGGAAGTCCTGCGGCAATGCGGACTTTTCAGGGAAAAAAACGGCAGGCATTACGATCTATTTAACCGGGGTCGAATTATTTTCCCTATTTTTGATGTACACGGTCATGCCGTGGCGTTTGGTGGACGGTTAGTTGAAGGCGAAGGCCCGAAATACATTAACTCACCTGAGACGCCTATCTACACCAAGGGAAAGCATGTCTACAATCTGAACTTCGCCAGACCCTTTTTAAAAAAAGGACAGGATCTGGTCGTAGTGGAAGGGTACATGGATGTGATTCAAATTTATCAGGCGGGGATAGGCGCGGTGGTTGCCCCTCTGGGCACAGCTTTCACCGCGGATCAAGCGCGTCTGGCAAAGCGCTATGCCAAAAGTGTGGTTTTGAGTTTCGATGGAGATCGCGCGGGTTTCAGCGCGGCTCGAAAAACCATTGACGCCCTGCTCGTTCAAGATCTGGACACCAGGGTCATGTCGCTCCCCAAGGGGATGGATCCCGATGATTTCATTCTCGAGAAGGGAGTAGAGGCCTACGGCAAGCTCGTTAAGGATGCCGCTGATTTTTTTGATTTTCTGTTTTCTTATTTCCTTCAAGACAGCGGTGGAACAGAGCGGGAGATGACACCCCGACAGGTCAGTACGCTTATTCGGGAATGCGTTCCAAGTATGTCTCTCATTAAAGACCCCGTTATCAAAGAGTCCTATTTCAGGAAATTATCAGAGCGAACAGGTGCCTCCCTGCGTTCCATCAAGCACATTTTGCTGGAAAACAAGAAGCCAAACAAACAGTCCGAAAAACAGGGTGAAGCACACTTTGATCACCACAGGCAGGAACAGGTCAAACCTCTGGCACTTATCGAAAAAGAGTTAATTCGACTGCTCTTGAGAGTATCGGACTTCTCCATGGCATTAAACGAGCAGGAACAGAGTCTCTTTGATGACTATCTCAAACAGTTTTTTGAAGAGAGAAGGGGCGTATGGGCCTTTTTAAGGGAAGAGGGCGAAGAAAAAATGGACCTGCTCAAGGAGATGCCCGATTCGCTGTCTCATGAGTTGAGAGAGCTCTACCTTGAAGATGAAAACGCGGTTGGTGAAGACAGGGAACTTGTTGATCAAATCCGCTCTCTCTATTTTGATCTCACCATCTGGTATCTGGAACGACAGAGTCAAAAACTCTCCGAACAGAGACAGCGACTGCCTGATTCTGATTTCCAGAGAAGAGCTGAATTTTCGGCCAATAAAGCCAAAATTGAAAAAAAGATCAGGGTACTCAGAGAACAGATTCGCAGACAAAAGGGAAGGAGTTATGGCTGATTTACTCCCGTTTGAAATCTTTCTTCAAAGTCAGTTTGTCTTTTCCATGGCGGTTGTGAACCATAACAAGCCCCACTCCGCACCCTGCTTTTATGTTTTCAGACCGGAAGCCGGCGAATTGATCTTTGTTTCCAGCCCCGATACCCTCCACATGCAGGCAGCCATGACTTCCGATTGGGTTGCCGGTTCAGTCTACCGTTCCACCGAAACGGTCGAGGAGATTCAGGGTGTGCAGTTTCGGGGAAAACTCAAAGTTCTCAGTGATCGTGAAGAGCAAACTGCACGCCATCGCTTTACGCGCAGGTTCCCCTATCCCGTGCCGGAGGGTACGAAAAGCTGGTGCCTGGAGCTTCTTTGGGTCAAGTTTACGGATAACACCAGGGGCTTTGGATTTAAAGAAATATGGACCCGATCAGGGGATGGGCGGTTTTAGTTCTTCTTCCCAGATAAAGGGATCTTCGCGTTCCTCTGAAGGTTCAGGATCTGGAAAAACAACCAGAACGTGAACGGGACCCGTTGTATCTGGAAAAGTGAAAAGAAAATCAATTTGACCGTTTTCGTAAATTGCCTGTAGTGCTTTCATTTATGCCTCCTGTGCCTGTTTGAAGTGAACGTTGTTCTTTTTGTCGAATTGTCTGTAATTAAATGCTTCCCGAATGTGATCTGTTTGTATGTCTCTACTGTCTTCAAGATCAGCAATGGTGCGGGCGATCTTGAGAATCTTGTCGTGTGCCCGACTGCTGTACCCAAGACGCTCCACTGAATTGATGAGCATGTTGGCCGTTTTGTCATCCAACTGACAGTGGAGATGGGTTTCCCTGCTCGACATGGTGCTGTTGGTTGTAAGCGATGTTTCAAACCTTTTGAGTTGAATTTTCCTGGCTGCAAGCACCCTTTTGCGAATTTGAGTGCTGCTCTCGGAGGGCGGCAGTTTTCGAATGGATCGCAAACTGATCGTGGGTACTTCAACTTGAAGGTCGATGCGGTCCAGCAGAGGTCCTGAGATTCTGGATCGGTATTGGTTGATTTGATGGGGATTGCATTCACATCTGTTCTTGGGATCACCTTTCCAGCCGCAGGGACAGGGGTTCATGGCCGCGATGAGCATGAAATCCGCCGGAAAAGTGATTTGCTGGCTGGCACGGCTGATGGTCACTTTTCTGTCTTCAAGCGGCTGTCTCAAGACCTCCAGCACCATGCGCGGGAATTCCGGGAACTCATCGAGGAATAAAACGCCTTTGTGAGCCAGGGTTACTTCACCGGGACGGGGAAACGTGCCGCCGCCGATCAGGGCAATGGGGCTGGCTGTGTGATGAGGAGCGCGATACGGTCTCTTCAGCATGACACCCTGTCCTGACGGCAGTTTTCCAGAGCAGCTGTAAACACGTGTGACTTCAATAATCTCATCAGTTGAAAGGGACGGCAGAATACTGGTAATTCTCTTGCTCAACATGGACTTACCCGAACCTGGCGGTCCAAACAGCAGAAGATTGTGCGATCCGGCAGCGGCGATTTCAATGGCTCTCTTGGCCATGGCCTGCCCTTTGACCTCACTGTAATCCAGATGATGTGAAGACGGTTCTTTCATTTGATCTTTGAGAGACGCGGTGACCGGTTTGCGGGTGTGCCTTCCTCTCAGGAAATCAACAGACTGCGAGAGCGAATCAAATTCATATATTTCCAGCCCCTCGATGAGTGCGGCCTCAAAACCGTTTCCCCTTGGCAGGAATAGCCGTTTCATACCCTCACGTTTAGCGAGTTCGGCAATGGCCAGAGCGCCTTTGATTGGCCTTAGAGAACCATCCAAGGCTATTTCTCCGGCAAACAAGGTGTGTTCCAGTTGATCCGTTTTAACGAGACCCTTGGCGCAAAGAATGCCGATAGCCATGGGGAAATCGAAAAGCGGGCCTTCTTTTTTGAGATCAGCCGGGCTTAGATTGACGACAATCATGTCATCCATAAGACTGAAACCGCTGTTGGTGATAGCCGGTATGAGCCGGTCTTTTGCTTCCCTTGTGGCCGCATCAGGTAAGCCGACGATGTTGATACAGAGCTTCCACGGACGCACGTCCACTTCCACGGTCACTCTGGACGCAGAAACACCTACTGGGCAAGCGCAGTTTGTAATTGAGATCATGTGAATCATCCTTTCTATCAGGATGACTGCTTAACTTTTCGATAAGCTAATAATAAGCCCAAAGATTCCAATCGTCAAGCACTTTTCAGTACGGGATATGCGGTAGCCAATCCTGGAAATCCACTTTAAATATTTGAAAAGAACAGGCAGAATGACCATCGATAAGATCCGTTGTTACGTGTTTGAAGGTAGCCGACCCTGGCTTCTTCTGTCTTGTTGTCTTCAGGCTTTTTTTACCGTATGCAAAAACAGGTTGACCTGGCAGATGCACGTTCAGCGTCTGAAAGGGCGTCTTGGTAGAAATTGGCCGCGCCCCTTTTCTGCTGTGCAGCGACCTTGAGTGATAATGATGTCACCTCTTGAAATCACGGTTTCAATCTTTCCTTTGGTGACCAAACCCTGATAGGGGGAGTAGTCTACATTCATATGCAGATCCTCCGCATTCAAGGAAGTCTGGCCTTTTGGATCAAATACGATGCAATCCGCGTCAGCTCCCGGCAGGAAGGTGCCTTTTTGGGGGTAGAGTCCAAATGTCTTTGCGCATTGGGTTGATGTGACAGAAACCCATTGACTGGGTGTCATTTTGCCAGTGGCTACGAAGAAATGATAAAGGAGCAGAAGACGCGTTTCAATTCCCGGTCCTCCATTGGGGATTTTGGTGAAATTGGTACCGGCCAGTTCTCGTTTCAGACTGAGGGGGAAAGGGCAGTGGTCCGTGGCGACAATTTCAATCTCTCCCTTAAGCAGGCCGTATCGCAATGCCGGTGGCGATGACTCGGGGCGCAGCGGCGGGCTCATGACGTATTTAGCGCCTTTCAAATCGCGTTCTAAATAAGCGGTCTCATTCAGAAGCAGGTAGTGCGGACATGTTTCTGTGAGAATGTCCATTCGCATCTTTCTCAAATTGACAATTGCCTGGAGACCTTCCCGCGTCGAAAGATGAACAATGTAAACAGGCGATCCGGCGAGATTGGCCAGGTGAGCTGCGCGACAAATAGCATCGGATTCCGTAAGAGGAGGACGAGTTTTAGCGTGATAGATGGGAAAAACCCTTTCTTTATCCAGCGCTTCACGAATGAATTCTTCAATAATTACACCGTTTTCCGCGTGTACCATGGGCAGGGCTCCCAGCTTGGAACACGTTCTGAAAGCCTTGAACAGGTCGGTATCACTCATCATAAGTGAACCGGGATAAGCCATGAAGAATTTAAACGAGGTAATGCCATTTTGAAAGGCACGGGCCATATCGTTGACGGTCGCTTTGGAGACATCGGTCACAATTCCGTGAAAACCGAAATCAACAACCGATTTTTCCTTGGCTCTTTGCATCCATTCGCTGACAGCCACGCTCAATTTCTTGCCGCGAACCTGAGTGGGGAAGTCAATGATGGTGGTGGTTCCTCCATAGGCAGCTGCCACAGTACCGGAATAGAAATCATCTGACGACCAGATGTCATCCCTTAAAGGCATCTCCAGGTGCGTATGAACATCGATGCCTCCGGGCAGAACCCACTTATCGGTTGCATCGATATACTCATCCGCTGCGATCTGCAGTTCTCTCCCTACTTTGGTGATTTTGCCATTTTCTATTAATAAATCTGTTTCTTTAAAAACTGTGTCGCTCGAGACAAGCGCCCCGTTTCTTATAACAAGTCTCATGATTCCATTTTCTTCCATAGTTCATCTGCCAACAGTTTGGCATGCTTGTAAATTTCAGATTCGTCAAGTCCGAGGAGTTTTCCGTCGTGCATGAGTAACTTCCCATTGACAATGGTGGAATGGACATCAGCTTGACTGACACCGAATACGATGTGACCGAGGATGTTTTCTTCACTCAGGTCGGTATATGGTTGATAATTGTAGAGAATGACATCGGCCGGCCCCTTTTCGGCTATGCGTCCCAGTGGCAGACCCCAAATACGTTCGGCCAATTTTGGGTTGCCCTGGAAAAGAGCCTGAGTGGCCGGAACGAACCCCAGGGAAGGGTCCCCGCCTCTCAGTTTTTGGAGCCATATTGCCACTCTCAATTCTTCGAGCATGTTATAGGTCATGGCATCGGTTCCCAAGCCAAAAGAAAGGCCTTCCCTGTGCCAGGCGTGGAGGTTGGCCGCGCCAACAGCGTTATTCATATTGGATTGAGGATTGTGAACCAGAAAGCAAGCGTGTTTGTTTATGAGTTGTCGTTCAAATTGATTGAGATGGACACCGTGAGCCAGGAGGGCTTTTGAATTGAGCAGGCCCGCGTTTTCAAGTCTGTGAGTTGCCCTCAGACGGTAATTCCTTTCAGCGTGATCCTGATCCAGTTGATCTTCAGCTAAATGGATGTGAATGCCTGTTTGGTGCTTGTCGACCAGGGATGAAACCGTTTTCAGGGTCTCATCTGTCAGGGTAAAAGAAGCATGCAGTCCAAAAAGACCTTTTAATGTATCGCTTGGGTTGTCCTGCAGGCGGCTCAAAAAAAAGTCATTCTCTTGAATACCTCTCTGGGCAATTTCGGGACCATCGCGATCAGATACTTCATAACATAGACACGCCCTCAGATGGGTTTCCTGAACGGCTTTGGAGACCTGATTCAGGCCAAAGGCGTGCGGGGCTGCATGGTGATCTACAAGCGTGGTTGTACCCGCTTTAATGGCTTCGATGCAGCCAATTAACGCGCTGTAGTAGCATGCTTCCTCAGTTAATTCGCGGTCGAGTTTCCACCACAGGTTCTCGAGTACATCATGAAAACAGTGAACAGCGGGTATGTTACTGTAACCTCTGGCGAAGGCCGAGTAAAAGTGTGTGTGAGCGTTGATCAAACCGGGCATGAGGAGCTTATTGCTCCCGTCAATACATTGACTGTTTTCGGGGGGGATCTTGAGTTTCTCTATCGAAGTGATTTTTGAGTCTTCGATGAGAACGTCGGTATGAAAGCGTATTTTATGGGGAAAAAGACTGGAAACAACGGTGGTATTTTGAATGAATAGGTTTGACATGGGTTTCACCTGTGCCTGACGATACCTTGATATGCATCATAACTCAAGTGAATGCTCTCAATCAAACGCTTGCTAAAACGAATTGTAAACGCTAGACTCTAGCGGGAATTTAATCCAGAAAGGTAATCGAGAAACTTCTGGAAAAAGCAAAGGCCCGGAAGAATGGCGATTCGTTTCGACAATTTTCTTGAGTTCTTTTTTGACATCGATTCTTTTTCGATTTCAATGCGCAATTTAATTTACAGGAGGTCAGTTCCATGGCAAGTCGATCCAGGGGTAGACAATTTGCGGTTCAACTCATCTATCAATCAGATTTTTCCGGTAGACCTTTTGAAAGCGTTTTAGAGTCCTTTTGGGACCATCAAAACGATGCCACACTTAACAGAGATTTTGCCGAGACATTGGCTCGCGGAGTTATTGAGAATCGCGAGCGGTTGGACTTGGAACTGACCGGTTACCTGGAAAACTGGACATTGGAGCGCTTGATCTCATTAAACCGCATTATCCTGGAACTTGCCCTTTTTGAACTCGAACAGGACGATCAAACTCCGTGGAAAGTGGTTGTCGATGAAGCGGTCATGCTGACTCGGGTTTTCTGTGGAGAAGAACACATTAATTTTGTGAACGGCATCCTTCACCGTTGGTGTATGAAGAACAGGAAAGACTCTTGATTTTTCTGCTGTTGTTGTCCTTTATACCTGCTGAAAAAGAAGGGGCCGCACTCCTGGTGGGTTCTCAGCAGGCAGAATACAGCTTGAATCTGCCTTCAAGCACCTTGCCAAGTTATTCCAACAACGGTTTTAAGCAGATTGTCGATGAAAAGGGTTTCATTCAAGTAAAAGTCAGCAATCAACCCATGCGCAGTCGAGCTAAGGCCAGGCCCGTTCCCAGGCTGGAACCGGAACTGGCAGATCTGGAAATGAAGTTGAGGAGCTCAAATCGTCGCTTGATGGCCGATCAGGTCGGAACGGTACTCAATTGGTTGAGAACCCGAATTCACTACAGCAGGAAGAGCCTCAACAGCCATTCTCCCAGAGAACTACCAAACGGAAAAGCATGCCATTTACCGCCGGAAGAAAGTCTGATTCAACATGTACTGGCCGGCAAAAGAGCCGATTGTGTGGGTCTTTCTGAATTGGCGGTGCATATCTTTCACGAGCTGGGAATCAACGCTCGTTTTGTAACAGGTGTGGCTTTTAGAAAAGACGATCCCGCCCGATTGATGCTGAAGGGAGATGTTCTGCATCGCTGGATTGAAGTGGAATATCCCGATATAGGCTGGGTCTTCTCCGACCCTTCAGGTAAGGTCAACTATGTTGAGGCAACCTATGTCGTTTTGGGTGTTTGGGGAGAGCATCCCGTTCAACCTGTCGTCAACCGGCTCTTTGGAAAAGAAATTGAATTACACCAGTTTTTAAACGGTTTTCAGCTTTTCAGCTGTGTACCGGAATTTGATGGCAGAGTTGGAGTTCGTCCCAACATGCTTTTTCAATGAGCGCGGCGAACAATAGTGGACAAGGTTCAATAACATGTTGAAATTAAAAGAATTGTCAAAACAATACGGAGACAAGATTCTCTTTCAGGATGTGGATATCAGTTTTGATCCTGGAAAATGCTACGGGTTAGTAGGGGCAAACGGTTCAGGCAAATCGACGCTCATGCGTATGATAACCGGCCAGGAAACCGCGGACAGCGGGGAGATTCTCATTCCCGGTAACAGAACCCTGGGGACTTTGAACCAGGATCACTTTTCCTTTGAAGAAAAGAAGATTCTGGATGTGGTCATCATGGGAAATCGCGTTCTGTACAAGGCGCTTTTGGAGAAGGAAGAACTGTTGGAACACGAAGATCCGTGTGCCCACCGCATCATTGAACTCGAAGAAATTATTGCCGAAAACGATGGTTACATCGCGGACAGCATGGCCTCGGAGATGCTCGAAGGCTTGGGAATAACCACCGATCTCCATCAAAGTCCGATGTCGGTTCTTTCGGGTGGTTTCAAGCTTCGGGTTCTGCTTGCGCAGGTACTCTTCAGCAAACCCAGTATTCTGCTGTTGGATGAACCAACCAACCACCTGGATATCATTTCCATTAACTGGCTTGAAACCTATCTCAAATCCATTTCATCTCTGGTCGTTGTAATTTCGCATGATCGCATGTTCCTGAACAATGTCTGCACCCATATTGCGGATATCGATTATCAAACCATCACCATTTATCCGGGTGACTACGATCATTTCCTGGAAAAGAAGGAAGAAAATGCCCGCACAAGAGCCAAGGAAGCTGAAAAAGCCGAAAAAGCCATTGAAGATCATCAGCAATTTGTAACGCGATTCAAAGCCAAAGCGTCCAAAGCCCGTCAGGCTCAGAGTAAGGCGCGCATGATTGAAAGAATGGAAAAAAACCTTACCGAGCCGGTGTATTCATCCAGAGTGTACCCCACAATTTCCTTTCCAATTATCCGTCAGCCCGGGAAGTACATTTTAAACGTGGAAAATATCTCCAAATCCTATGGCGAGCTTCAGGTTTTAAAGAACGTTTGTTTCAATTTGTACCGGGGTGACAAGTTAGCTGTCATCGGTCCTAACGGTGTGGGTAAATCCACTCTTTTGAAAATTCTCGTTTCCAGTTTGCAGGCCGATTCGGGCGAGTTTGAGTGGGGTTATGAAACCCATGTCCAGTACTTTGCTCAGGATCATCAGGAACAGATTTCAGAGGAAACCACACCCTACGAGTGGCTTTATCAATTTGCTCCCGGTGAGTCCATAGGTACCATTCGCGGCATTCTGGGCCAGTTCCTCTTTTCCAATGATGATGTGCATAAATCCACCAAGGCTCTTTCCGGAGGAGAATCCGCGCGCCTGATCCTTTCAAAGCTGCATTTGCTGAAGGGCAATATTTTGGTTCTGGACGAGCCCACCAACCACCTCGACCTGGAAAGCATTGAGAGTCTCAAGAAAGCACTCAACGAATTTGAGGGTTCCTTTATTCTGGTCAGTCACAGCAGGTATTTAATTGAGAACGTGGCCAATAAAATATTGCTCATTCAGCCCGATGGAATCGACCTTTTCGAGGGAACCTACCGAGAGTTTGTCGAAAAAACAGGCTTCGACCACCTGGCAGAAGCCGCTGCGGAAATACGAAAAAAGAAAAAAACGCTGAAACCTGCCGCCAGACAGGTCTACAACAAAGAAGAGGAGAAGAGAAAGAACCGGCTGAAGAAAGAGCTGAAAAAACAGTGCCGGGATTTAGAAGAGCACATATTCCAGTTGGAAGCGTCCATTTCCGACATCGATGAGCTCTTCTCGGATCCAAATTACTTTGCGAAGACACCTGCTGATGAGATTAAAGATAAAAACCGGGAGAAACAGGCGCTTCAGAGCGAGCTGGAACAGATCTATCCGAAGTGGGAACGAGTTTCGGGCGAGTTGGAATTACTCTAATCTTTTTGTGGTTTCAGGTTCCTTGAGGAGGTGAGCGGGAGGCCCGGTTACTTTGCCGGGAAACAGGCTGAAACAATCGAACGATGCAAAGGAAGAGCCCCGTTTGTCACGGCTGGAGAGTCTGTTTCGATTTCGGCGATTTGAGTTTCGTCTGTCGTTTTACCCAAATAGGCTGTCCCGTTTCCGTTTCCCGGAAGGAATTGAATTTTGGCTCGTGCAAACATAGCTTGTCTCAACGCAAAAAGACAAGTAGAATAAGCACTTTTAGCCCCATGAAACAGAAAGGGGCAGAGAGGTGCGTTGTGGAAAAATACAGACATAGTGAAATTGAACCCAAATGGCAGGCATTTTGGGATAAAGACAAGACTTTTAAGACGCCTGAAAAACTGGAAGGTCCCAAATACTACGTTTTGGACATGTTCCCGTACCCCTCAGGTGCCGGTTTACACGTTGGACATCCCGAAGGATACACGGCAACGGATATTTTGGCGAGATACAAACGGGCGAAGGGTTTTAACGTGCTTCATCCCATGGGTTGGGATGCTTTCGGGCTGCCCGCGGAACAGTACGCCATTCAGACGGGTACCCATCCGGCTTCCACAACGGAAACCAATATCGAGACCTTCAAGCGGCAGCTGAAAGCGCTGGGGTTCAGTTACGATTGGGATCGCGAAGTGAACACAACAGATCCAAATTACTATCGCTGGACACAGTGGATCTTTTTGCAGCTCTACAAGAAGGGGCTGGCCTATGTGGCAGAAGTGCCGGTCAACTGGTGTCCCGCTCTGGGAACCGTTTTGGCAAATGAAGAGGTTATAAACGGTCTTTCTGAGCGAGGCGGTCATCCTGTCGTTCGCCGTCCCATGCGGCAGTGGATGCTCAAAATTACAGCCTACGCCGATCGACTGCTCGAAGATCTGGATACTCTGGACTGGCCTGATTATTTAAAAGAAATGCAGAGAAACTGGATCGGGAAATCCTATGGTGCTGAAGTTGATTTCAAGGTTGAAGAGCACAATGCCCATATCCGGGTGTTCACAACCCGGCCGGATACCCTTTTTGGTGCCACCTACATGGTTCTGGCTCCTGAACATCCACTGGTCGATGTGCTGACAACCAAAGAGCAGAGAGCCGCGGTGGACGCTTACCTGGAAGAGTCCTCCCGCAAATCGGATATGGAACGCACGGAACTCAATAAAGAAAAAACGGGCGTTTTCTCAGGCGGTTTCGCCATTAATCCGGTTAACGGAGAGCGCATACCCGTCTGGATTGCCGATTACGTGCTCATTTCCTACGGTACGGGTGCTATCATGGCGGTTCCCGGTCACGATCAGCGAGACTGGGATTTCGCTTCAAAGTACCGTATTCCCATTGTGGAAGTCATTTCTGGTGGCGATGTTTCCGTGGAAGCCTACACCGGCGATGGCATTCTGGTGAACAGTCAAATTCTGAATGGTTTACCTGTGGAGGAAGCAAAAGAAAAAATTGCCAGCTGGCTCGATGAACGGGGATTGGGTAAAAAAGCCATTAACTACAAATTGCGCGACTGGCTCTTTTCAAGACAGCGTTACTGGGGAGAACCGTTCCCCATTGTTCACGATGAGAACGGACACCACGCCATTCCCGAAGAACAGTTGCCCCTTCTTCTGCCTGAAGTGGCCTCTTACAAACCCTCTCCCGACGGCAACCCGCCCTTGTCCCGCGCGGGTGACTGGCTGGAGTGGACCGATTCGGAAGGCAAGACGTACACCAGAGAGACCAACACCATGCCTCAGTGGGCCGGGTCATGCTGGTACTACCTCCGTTACATCGATCCCCACAACAACGGCGAAGCCTGGTCAAAGGAAAAGGAAGCTTACTGGATGCCGGTAGACATGTATGTGGGCGGAACGGAACACGCTGTTCTGCACCTGCTCTACGCGCGTTTCTGGCATAAAGTACTCTACGATTGTGGTTTTGTGTCGACCATTGAACCCTTTCAGAAACTGGTTAACCAGGGCATGATCACAAGTTACAGCTTTAAAAACAGCAAGGGCAAATACGTTCACTGTGATGAAGTCGATTTCGATGGCAAGAAAGCGATTTGGCGCAAAACAGGGGAGAGTCTCGGCTTTCAAGTCGAGAAAATGTCAAAATCCAAGAAGAACGTCATCAATCCCGATGCCATTATTAAAAATTTCGGAGCCGACTCTTTCCGGCTTTACGAGATGTTCATGGGCCCTCTGGAAGCCAGTAAACCCTGGAACACCAAGAGCATTGACGGTGTACGCCGTTTCCTGGAGCGAACCTGGCGCCTCATTCCCGAAGATCACACGGAAATTACAGATCAAATCCAATCGGATGACGTTCTGAAAACCTATCACCGCACTGTTAAAGGGGTCAGCGAGGATATCGAGAACCTGCGCTTCAATACCGCCATCAGTAAAATGATGGTTTTGACCAATGTATTGACCAAAAGCGAGGAATACCCCAGGGAAGTCCTGGAAGGTCTGGTCGTCATCCTTGCGCCTTTTGCACCTCATATCGGTGAAGAACTCTGGCAACGGCTGGGTCACAGCGAAAGTGTCGCTCGTCAATCGTGGCCAGCTTACGATGAATCATACTGTCAGGACGATGAAACGACCATTGTCGTTCAGGTGAACGGCAAGAAACGCGGTGAACTGCAAATTGCCAAAGACTCGGATAAAGCGGATGTGCTGGCCAAAGCGAAAACGCTGGATCGCATCGAACATTTCATGCAGGGAACCTTGATCAAGGAAATATACGTTCCCAACCGCCTGGTCAACTTTGTCGTTCGTCCCGGCTGACAGACTCTGCGGATTACCTGAACCTCAGACCATGCAGGTCGGGTTCAGGTTGCTGCCGGCGTGGGAACACCGATTTTCTTGAAACTGGTGTTTTTCAGGTTCTGATAGAGGATCAAGAGTTTCAGAGCTCCATCCAGTGAAACAGATGAGCCTTTGGGGGCGAGAAGTTCGTATTCAAGCAACTTGAAATCCGCTGTGGAGAATCGGGCGATGATCTCTTCGGTTTGATAGAGGAAAACGCCATCGCGCTCCTGAAGTTTTTCCCGTCTGTCCTGGCTTTTCGCCTCCAGACAAGAACCCTCGAGATAGTATCCCGATGTTTCATTTTCAAAACTCTGCCTGGATAAATAGAACTTGGGTTTGTCTTTGTATGGGTCGCCGCTGGTGGGACAAAAAGTCGTGCAATTTCCGCACTCATTGCAAAAATCACCGATATTCAAGACCTGACTTTCTTGAGAGAGAACCATTTCTTTTTCTTCAATCAGGTAGTGCTCTTTTCCTTTAAACCGTATCTCGGGAACAGGCCATGATCCGGGCTGGGAGGCATAGGTGAAATTAGCCCTGTTGGGACAGACGGTCACGCAAATATCACAGTGAAGATCACAGGATAGACAGCGAGCCGCTTCTTTCATGGCGTCCTCCACACTGAGGGACCCGCGAACCAAATGGAAGTTCTTCCTGTCGTTCAGTGGAAGTTCTTTGGGGAGCGTAGCCTGTATGCGAGTGGCCGCACTCAAGTGTCTGTGTTTGTGTTCTGGAATGGAAAAGTCGCCATCCTTGACGTGTTCGGGGTTGAGATCGGCACACTGTAACATGGACTTGGCCGCTATGCGTCCATCCGCAACCGCTCTGATGACCGTTGACGCTCCCCGATAGGCATCACCGCCCATAAAAACGCCCTTCAGGTTGGTTTCCAGCGTTTCGGGGTTGACTTCAGTGATTTGTGCGAAATCTAAATCCACATTCTGACCAAAAGCCGAGATCAGGCTGTCCGCTCGGAGTTTAAAAGTACGACCTTCAAGCGGGATCGGCGAACGTCTTCCAGACGAATCCACGGCTCCTAACTTCATTTTCTGACAAATGATGCCGGTGAGTTGACCGTCTTCGGTAAGAAGAGAGAGAGGCGCCGCGAGTTCGATGATGTTCACCTTCTCTTCACCCAGTGCCTCAATTTCTTCAATTTCGGCGGGCATTTCCCGAATAGTCCTGCGGTACAGCACGGTCACGGATCCATCTTCCGGAATCAGCCGGGAAGCGGTTCTGGCCGCGTCGATGGCGGAATTGCCGCCGCCTAAAACCACAACGTGTTTGCCCCTTAAAATGGAATGACCCCTCCTGAGCTGCTCGAGGAAGTGCAATTGGTCTGAAACGCCCAGGGCTGTATCGCCAGGCAGTCCCAGTTTTTTTGCGTTGGCGGCACCAATGGCAATGAGCGTGCAATCGTGGGTTTTTCTGATTTCAATAAACTGACTCTCAGAGACGCGTTGACCTGAATGCACACGAACTCCCAGCTCGAGAATGCGGTTCAGGTCTTTGTGAATGGCTTCCTCTGTCAAGCGGAACGGCGGGATGGTTCCTGAGACCATTCCTCCGAGCTCTTTTTTGCTGTCGTAAATATCAACTTCAAAACCGGCTTTTTTCAATTCGTAGGCCGCGGTCAATCCGCAGGGACCCGCGCCGATAATGGCGGCTTTCCCTTTGCTCTCTGCGGGAGGCGCAAGAGGGTGTTCCGCATGCTGGTTTTCTTCCGCGAACCGCTTGATCTCGCGAATGAGCAGAGCCGAATCGTAGTTAATTCGCGTGCACTTTGTTTGACAGATGTGATCGCACACCAGGCCCGTTACGCCGGGAAAGGGGTTGGTTCTCATGATGATGTCATGAGCCAAGTCAAAATCGCCATTTGCAACCGCTCGCATGTATTTGGGTATTTCCTGATGCGCGGGACATGTGGGCTCGCAAGGTGCGCTGATGCAGTCAAAGGCGTGCAATTCTTTCTTGTTTTTAATGGTGAAGTAAGATTGCGGGGTTTTGGTGTATTGTTTCTGGCTTAAAACTCGATCGGCATACGTTCTCAAATTGGCAAATTGCGCGTTCCGATCAGCCATGACCCAAGGGTATTCTTCCCAGGCAGAAATGGCCTCGATGTATTGCTTTGTGCGGCCGTAACCGCCGGGTTTGAGCAGGTCGGTGCAGACGGTGACCGGGGCCAGACCGCATTTCAGCGTCTCTACCACGTTAAAACAGTCAACTCCTCCGCAGAAAGAGAGATCGAGATGGCCGTCAAATGTCTCCTGCAAGCTGCGCGCGACCTGAATGCTCAGGGGATGCAGGGCTCGACCCGACATATAGTGCATGCGCTCTTCTTTAGGGAGCCGGTTCCCCTGGTTCAGGGATTCAAGGGTATTGGTCAGCTTCAGCCCGAATTCCAGTTGTTCTCTTTCGGCCAGTTTAATCAGATTCTCAATCATGGAAACAGCATCGCTGTACTTTATGTCGTGCTCGAAGGCCTCATCGGGAACCACGACCGGAAATTGGTGAATTTGGTTTAAAATAGAGCGCAGCTTTTCAGGGCCAAGCAGGGTTGGATTGAGCTTGACGGCCGTGTGGAGTTGTTGCTCGCTTAGCAAATAAGCCGCGATCTTTTCAATCTCGTCGGGAGGACATCCGTGCATGGTTGAAAGGGTGACGTTATTGGAGAGACAGTCTGGGATTTCAACCTCGTCGATTGCGGGATAGATGGGCGCGATTTCCCTCCTTTTCGCTTCAATAAAAGCGGAGGCATCTCTCATATGCTTTAAAAACTGCTGGACATTGGGCTTGCGGATGCCCTGGAGATCGTACCCGATGGACATGTTGAAAATGAATCCGCTTCCTTTTTCATTGTGCCACCCGAACATGTGCCTCAGGATGTGGATGACGATCCAGGCATTCAGGTATTCGTCAAAACTGTCTTCGCATTTGAGTTCCTGGGACCATTCGCAATTGTAGCCTTCGTCTTCCATGTCAATACAGGGTTTGCTGATGGTTAACTCGTCCAGGGTCTGTATGGTCTTTAATTCTATGTATCTGGAGCCAGTTAACCAGGCTGTGACAATGTTTTGTGCCATTTGGGTATGGGGACCGGCCGCGACTCCAATGGGAGATTCAAGGTGCTGACCGTAACGCGTCATACCGATTTTATTCACAAGGAAGGGATCGAAAAATAGATCTTTATGGATGCCGAATACAGATTTTGTTTGAATTTCCTTGAGAATCCATTGCAGGAGTCTGACGAGTGCAATTCTTGAAAAATGATCCGACATAAAAACTCCAGTTTGGTTTTAAACAGGGCTCATTCGATGGCCCTCTCCAGCGGTCAAACTCAAATGTTCATTATTTGTTGCGGTAAATCTCCTGAAAGACACGGGAAGTCGCTTCGTTGAATTGATCTTCAGCGTAGGCGGCATCGATGAGATCGGCTTTTTCCTCAAAAATATGCCATAGTTTTCTTGTATTGGTGGAGTGTTTTCTCAATTCATGAGGGCTGATGGTGCGCCACATTTGAGGAAACCATTTCTGGAACCCGTGTTGATAGGCCGTAAGCAGACAAACAATTTGGGATTTCAGCTGTTGTAATTTCTCCTCTTTGTCGAGAGACCTGAAATCCGCAAGGGAAGTAGTTTGATCGGAATAATGCAGCCCTATTTTGAGAGCGTTTTTTGAGAAAGCCTGCACGAGGTCTTCCAATTGATAGGCAAATACCTGAAAGGGATCTTCATCAAAGGAGTTCGTGTCTTTTTCGGACTTGCCCATGGGAATACCCACCCAATCGTTGTAAACGTCCATTAGAAAGGCTCTTCCAAGTTTGCCCGAAGCCAGGGTCTGAGATGATAATTCATGAAAGGGGAAGGTGATACCACCGGATTTTTTTACCGCTAGAGAGAGATAGTCTTTAATGGCTCCAATGTTGTCGGGTGATGGGTCAATGACCACTTCTTTGATAAAGGCTTTTCCCTCTTCGGAAAGAAAACAGTGCATTTGATTTTGAAATTGGAGGAGCAGACTGTGATAAACTTCATCGCGGACCTGATCGAGGTAATTTCCTATAAAGTGAATTTGAGGTGACTGCAAAAGACCACTGATCATGGTTCTGTTTTCCATATCCAGTGAAATGATGACTTTTGCAGAGGGTTTCTTGAGTGCCTGGATCAGCGGTCCCCGTTCAACTCCAATATTTTGAAGATTCATGAGAAGATGATCGATATGATCGATGCCCACCAGGTCTTTGCTGTTCAGGTCGCGAATGATTGATTTGACAAAGCGTCCCAGCTTTTTTTCGCTGTTCAGTATGAGGTACACTTTAGAATCGTACAAAATGCGCTTCCTGTATTGAGGCAGGATCTTGCTGCTCGGGTGAAAGATACGATGCAGAATGGATGATTTTCCAGATCCCTTGTGACCTAGAATGACCTGTTGTGCGTCCAGTTGGAAGGAACAGTATAAATCAACCCAGAACTCACGGGGCAGAATGAGTTCCTCCTGTCCTTTAACTTTTCTGGCTGTGTCATCTGGAAGTTCCATGTTGTCTTTGACGCTAATGGTTTCAGCGATGACTTTTTTGGGCTTGGGTTTTTTGGGGGCCTTCAGTTTATCAAGGGTATTTGCCCAGCGCGCCTTGGATTTCTCCCAGTCGAGAAGGGGGTAGATCAGGTTAAAGGGTGTGTTGAGAAAAACCTCAAGTTGTTTGACGGGTAGGTTTGGGCCTTTTAACTGACCAAGCTGATTGAGAATATGTCTGGCAAGAGGTGTAAATACGATGGTTTTTGCAATGGGCTGGCTGAGTGAAATGGAAATGAAATCATTGAGCCAGGAGTGGGGAATATCAAAGGGGCGATTGTCTTTCCAGCGGTTTTTAAGGAACTCGGGGTCAATCATAAAATCAGAGCATACTTGTTTCATGATTTCGGGTTGTTCCTGAAAAAAAACGTAGAGAAGACAGGCTGCATCAACATAGGGCTTCTTGGCTGCTTTGCAGGCCTTGATGGCCTTGCTTATTAAACTTGAAGGTGTTTTCTCACAACTGCTTAAGCGGTCAATCGTAACGGGATCCAGAGCTTGACCCAGACCATCTTTAAATTCGCGTTTCAGCAGTGTGGAACCGAGAACGAGAAAGTCTCTAACGGTATAGTCCTTGGTTGCACTGAGTTTCTTACCTGAGATAAAGGAACCGTTAGACGAATTGAGATCTTTAATAATGATCTTGGGGCCTACCAGTTTTAACTTGGCATGACGAGTCGATAAACAGGGATCAAGCGGCAGTGAAATGCTGTTGTTTCTGCCTCTACCTATCAGAAGTTCATTTTTCGGGCTCAATTTGCAATGAGTACCCTCATAAGGCCCCGATATAATTAACATCTTTATTGACATGCCTACAATCCTTCAATTACTGGACACCAAGGTTCAAGGTGGTAATCACTCACATATCAAACGATCATACCATAAGTTCTTTCCTACCATGTCCATAATCTGTCCGTATTTGAATTCAAAATAGCGGTAGACACCCTAAATATTTGAATACAAATTAGATTTTCACAAGGGTCTTCCAGTTTTATCGCGGTTCCAGGCCTTCCTCGATAGCATAAAAACATTGAAAACAGGGTCGGATCGTCTGAAATATTGTGTCGACCGAACTCATTTTTTTTACCGGTTTCAGACCATTCGCGGACGGGTTGTTTTACAGTTGAAAACAACAATGGAGGCAATTATGAGTTTCCGGTCTCAAATCAGCGTCCTGTTTATCGACGTTTTTTTTATCAAAACCAGGCTGACCCTAAAATCAGCCATAGATTCCTTTTCACATTTCATTCAAGACGGATGGTCTGATGTGTTTTTTTTAATCTCTCGGGGGGAAGTTGAATTTGAAATGAAAGACTTGCCAGAATAGAGAAGCGTCACACCTGAATGACACACAAAAGCGTGAAACTGCAGGGAAAAAGAAAGCTTTTGAATTCTCTTATTGTTGATAACAAATTAATTACGTAGCTTTTACAGTTTAAAGGCAGATTGAAAAGATCGTGTAAAATCAAGGTCAATAGCTGGTTAACTCCTTGATTGTTTGCGTCTCAAGGTTTAAATTGAAGTCACTAGATAAGGCTTTGGTTGTTATTGATCCTGACTTTAAAACCAAGAGGGCCTTATCAGGAGCTCGCAATTTCTCTTGACGGTTGCAGGTTCACTGTTTAAGATTCAAGTTGAATCTAATGTTCTTAATTAAGCACGCAATGTGAATTTGAAGAGAACAATCATCATATTTTAGTGGAGGTAGTTTCAGGTGATTATTTATGATTATATTATGAAGGGTGGCCCCGCGATCATGGGCTTTTTGACTTTACTTTTAATTATTGGCTTGGCCTTTATCGTGGAAAGATGGATTGCACTCTCTCGCGCAAAGGTCGATACCAAAAAATTTCTCGGCGACATTCAAAATGCGCTTGGAGCAAAGAACGTCAAAGAAGCCGTTAGTGTTTGCGAAAAGTTCAAGGGACCCATCGCTTCTATTTTAAAAACCGGTTTGATGAAATTCGGAAAACCAAAAGAAGAAGTGGAAAAAATCATGGAAACCTCTGCGATGCATGAAATTGCACGCCTTGAAAGAGGACTTCCCGTTCTTTCTACCATTTCAAACCTCGCTCCTATCATCGGCTTTTTGGGAACGGTTACGGGTATGATCAACTCCTTTGATGCACTGTCACAGTTGAACGATCCAGGTGCGGTTGCTGCCGGTATCTCACAGGCGCTCCTGACTACAGCAACTGGTCTGATTGTTTCAGTTCCCTGTCTGCTCGCATACAGCTATTACACATCCAGAGTGAATGCCTTTATTCGTGAAATTGAATCTGCGTCAGCTGTCTTAATGGAGTCCTTCTCTGCCATGGAACGCTACTAATGTACCATTGTAGTTTGGGAGGTGTTTCATGAAAATAAGACGGACGATGACCCTGGAAGCGAACATACCAACGGCTTCTATGGCGGATATTGCCTTCCTGCTGATTGTATTCTTTATGATTTCAACGGTTTTCTCTGTTGATAAAACCAACGTTCAACTTCCTAAAACCCATAAGAAGAACCGAGTCGAAGTTGTCAAAGGTTCTGCTTTTGTGGTCATTCAGAAAGACGGTACATTGAAAGCGTCTGATGGAAAGGAAGATTCAAAGCTGGTCAACATGCAGGACCTCGGGATCCTGGCTTCTAACTGGATGTCCAAAAACAAGAACCAGCCAGTAGTTATCAAAGCCGATGTGGATGCCCGCTATAAAGATATTCACGAAGTTCTGGATAAATTGCGAAATGCCGGTGTCAGGAATCTCAAGTTCCTCACTGAAAGCGAAAAAGGTACATAAGGAGGACCCATGGCAATTCAAGTTAGAAAAGATGAACCTGAAATACCCACTTCCTCTATGGCGGATATTGCCTTTCTGTTGATTGTATTCTTTATGCTGACAACGGTCTTTTCAGCCAATCAGGGTATTGAACACGTTCTGCCTCAAGATGATCAAAATCAGCAGACGGATGACAACACAGAAGCAATTTACATCAAGATCTTTGTGGATAAGCAGTTCCAGATGGATGGCAAGAGTTATTCAATCGATCAAGCAGACGAAGTGTACGACTACGTATTTGGGAAAGTTCAGCAGAATGCCCAGAAACCCGTTATTGTTCACACCAACCCCGAGGCTTCCTATGGTGACATGGTCGCGATAATCGATCAGATCAAACTTGTTGAAACGGATATCAAGAGGCCGGTGGCCCTGACCATTCCTTCCAAGGAAGAAGCGGAAATGTACGACATGTACGGTGTGGAATAAGGAGGTGAACATGGCTGAAGAAAAGAAACTAAAAAATGTCGTGTACGCCGACGCGGAAGTCAGCGGTTTAAAAGAAGCCTTGCAGCACTCCGCCATGATGCAAATGGCATTTGAAGATGCAAGTGAAAATGATTACCTTAAGCAAGGTCTCTTTGCGGCACTGCTGTTTACACTGCTTTTGATTTGGGTTCCCATGCCCCGATTTTCCATGCCCAACTTTTCTAAAAAGAAAGTGGAGCAGAAAATACAGAAGCGCAAAGTCCTTAAACCACCCCCGGAGAAACCTCTGGAAAAGGTTCAAAAGAAGAAGAAGAAGGCCAAGAAAAAGCCTATGCCTGATTTGACTCCTGATGAGCCAGAACCCATTGTGGAACCGGAACCCGCTCCCGAGCCTGAATTTGAATTGGATGATGATTGGGAAATCGGTATCCCCGATGCGCCACCCGATACCAGTGATACCATTGCTCGTGTTGGTCAGGTTGGTGTTGAACCTCCGGTGTTTACAAAGAAAGTGCGACCCAACTATCCAGAAAGAGCTGTCAGAGTCAAAATTCAGGGTTATGTCATCCTGGAGGCCATTCTCAGGCGTGATGGATCCATTGATGATATCAAAGTCCTGCGTGGTCTGGGGAAAAACAAATTCGGTTTTGAAGATGAAGCGATTGCCGCACTCAAGCAGTGGCAGTTCCTGCCCGGCAAGGTGAATGATCGCCCTGCTGATGTTAGAATGACATTGAAAATCGACTTTGTTCTTCAATAACAGAACTTCTTAATTCGTCACCTGCTTCTTCGATCAGAAGGGGCAGGTGACTTCTAATTCCGGTGTAGGGATCGATGTTTCAGGGATCTTTAGAAGATATCAAACTGCCAGATGTCATTCAACTCTTGAGCAGCAGCTCCAAAACGGGTGCATTCACCATCACCAGACGAAAACAGAAGGGATCCATCTTTCTGGTCAAAGGGCAAATAAACCACGCTATCTGTGGTAATCTCAAAGGTGAAGATGCCATTTTTAACATGGCTGTCTGGCAGGATGGCACTTTTAAATTCGTTGAAAACAAGACCGCTACTGAAAAGACCGTCAGCAAAAACAATGCGCACATTCTCATGGAGGTTGCCCGCAAGCTCGATGAGTGGCGTGTTCTGAGCAAGAAAATTCCTTCTTTGGAGCTCATACCCGAACTGGAAACGCTTGGACACAAAAAGGTGAGCTTTAACACCCAGGAGTGGAGTGTCTTATCCAAAATTAACGGAGTCAACGATATCACTGAGATAGCCGGTATTTCAGCAATAGCTCCCCTTGATGCGGCCAAACTCATCTACGGTCTGGTTGCGAACGGAATGGTCAAGCTCAGAGAGAAACCGAAGGTCAATCCCGACAAGAACCCACTCCTTGACAGTACAAAAGAGAAGGCCAAAACGGAAGATCAGACCAAGCGTGAGTTCCTGGAGAAAATCGAGAAAATCTACAAGGAAAGTAAACATATTCTGGAAGACTTCGCACACCCAGTAGTTCAGCGTCACTGTGCCAAAGGTGTTAAAGAGGTCGATAAAGGCGGTGGATTGCCAGCCGTTATTGAAGTGGCATCCCAAATTATCAAGGCGACCCAAATCTTGGAAGGGTCAGAAAAAGCCAAAAAATTAACCGTCATTCTAAAAAACATTATTAGAAAATCCTGACGGAATTTGCATGGAGGATTTCATGAAAAAAGGGTCCTTAGCCATCGTGCTGATGATTTTTACACTTACTCTATTTGCTCAAAATGAAGCAAATAGAGCCACTGAACTGTACAAAAAGGGAAAGTACAAGGAAGCCATTACGCTTTTGGAAGAGGCTATTGCTACAAATCCCGATTGGTATTTCCCGGTACTTCTCAAGTCCAACTGTAACATGAAGCTTGGGAACTACCAGGCAGCTCTTGACGGCTACAAATTCATTCAATCAATGGAAATACCTGATAAAGAAATACCCAAAGTGAAATTCTTTATGGGCCAATGCTACATGCGCCTGGGTAAGCAAAAAGAAGCCATTGAGCTGTTTAATGGATTAACGAAGTCCGCGCCCGAGAATAAAAAGTTTGATATGTACTTCTCTGTGGGGCAAGCTGAAGTTCAGGTAGCTCGGGACGCACAGAAAAAGAAAAACAACAAGACAGCACACAGTTATTATTCCAAAGCTATCAGTAGTTTTACGAACGCTCTCAAGTATCCCGCTTCGGACGAAAAACGAAAAATTAACGCTGCCTTCCAGAAAGCCTATTCTCAATTCAAAATCGGGAACCTTCAAGGTTCACAGGACTCCCTGCAAAAGTCCATTTCCTATTTTAAAGATGTATTGAAAATAGACCCCAAGCACGAACAAACTCATGAACTTTTGGTAGAAGTCAGTTTCAGGCTTGCCAAGAAAGCGAAAGGCAAAGACAAAGTTGCCAAGTACGCGCAGTGTGTCATTTACCTGGACGGCTATCTGAAATACTGGCCAAATGATGTGAAAATGCTCGATAAAAAAGGGCAGGCACTCTTAGGTGTTAAGAGATACAGTGAAGCGGTTTCTGTTTTCAAAAAAGTCGTCGCCAAGTCACCCAACGATGGCAATGCCTACTTCTCTTTGGGACGAGCCGAAATGGCAGATCGCCAGTACAATACCGCCATAGGAACATTTAAAAAAGCCATGGCCAAAGGCGCTGGCAAAAACCCCTATGTCTATTCCTTCTCCGCGCACTGCTACATCAAGCAGAAAACAAAGTGTACAAGAGACAATATCCCCCTCTACCAAAAAGCTGTTGATGTGTTGAATCAGGGCTTGAAAGCGATTCCTGGCAACAGCAAACTCCAGGCGGAACTCGATTCCAAAAAAGAGAACCTGGATATCTTCAAAACCAATTACGAAACAGAAGAAAGTAACCGCAAAGCTCTGATCGACAACATTAAGAGTCTCGATCAAAACATTGCTGGTAACACCTCTAAACTCGAAAGAGAACGAGAAAAACAGCTCAAGCAAAATACGGAAGCAATTGAAAAATCAATTGCCAACCTGAAACAGCAGATCAAGGAAGCTCGCAGTGAAAAAGAGGCAGAAGTCAAAGCACTGCGTGCCTCTTATGATATTGCCAAGGCATGCGGCGGAGCACAAGGCACCGCATACTACAGCCAGATGCAAGCCGTATTGAAAGCTAACGGAGCTCTTTAACTCTTCTAGTTTCACCATCATTACTCACGTCCATTGATTTTTTAATTTATAAAATCCTCGGGTATTCGTAAAATAGCAGGGCTTGCCCTGCTATTTTTTTTAGGTGTTATAAAATGAATAAATTAGATAAGGTCGTTTTGATGTTCGTGTTAGCATTACTGACAATGACTTGCGGTCCCTCGTCATCCGCACATGATCAGAACCGGAATAAGAATGAGTTTAACAAGCAGGAAAAAGCCGTTCCAATAGCCGTTCAGAAACCGCGTCGTGGTATGGCATATGCCTATTATGCCACCACGGCTGTACTGGAAGCAGAACACAGAGCTGAAATAAGAGCTAAAACAGGCGGAGTCATTCTCGATCTGTTTGTAGAGGAGGGCGATCTCCTGAAAAAAGGCGCGACCATGCTGAAACTCGAGGACAGCGACCAGAAGCTGAAACTCAAGCAGGCTCGATTAACCTTCCAGCAAGCTCAGAAGGAATTTAAAAGGCACACTAAAATGAAAAACACAGGGGTGCTTTCGCAAGAGCTCTATGAACAGAGTGAAAACAACTACTTGCAAGCTTCAGCAGATTTAGAAGTCGCGGAACTGAATTTATCGTATACCGAAGTCAAAGCTCCCCTGGCCGGGATCTGCGTCAAAAGACGGGTGGATCTTGGCACGCATATCGATCTGGGTACGCCTCTGTTTGACATAATGGACATGGATCCCATGCTCCTGCGCGTGCATGTTCCAGCTAACCGCATGGATGAAATTGAGCTGGGTCAGGAATTGGAGATGTCAATAGACAGCACCGGTGACAGACTGAAGGGCGTGATTCAGCTTATCAGTCCCATTGTCGATTCGGAAACCGGAACCGTTAAAATTACAGCTGCCGTTCGCAATTATCCCGATTCAGTGCGGCCTGGCGATTTTGCTGAGATACGGTTAATTACAGAGAAAAAAGAAGATGCCATGTTAGTTCCCAGCATTGCTGTATTTGAAGAAAAAGGTCAATCCGTGGTCTTTATCGCGGTTCAGGGCAAAGCTGTCAGAAAGGCTGTAACCGTGGGTCTGGTGACAGAGAAAGAAACGGAAATATTGACCGGTATTGATATGAATGACCACATTGTGGTCAAAGGGCAGCGCGGTTTGCGAGACGGCCAAAAGGTAACCATCCTGGATACCGGCGAGGATCAAACAGTCAAGTAAAAGCAACCCGATCACCGAGGTGAGATTTTGATTAAAGAACTCGTAGGGTTTTCAGTTAACCGAAAAGTGACCATCGCCATGATGGCTCTGGCTGTACTTGCATTTGGCAGTGTCAGTCTTTCCCGCCTCACTGTCAACTTGCTCCCGGACATTGCCTATCCGTCACTGACGGTTCAAACGGAGTTTCCCAACGCGGCGCCCGGTGAAGTTGAGAACTTGATTACCGTGCCGGTGGAAGAGGCGGTAGGCGTTCTCAAGGGCTTAAAAGAGCTGCACTCTGTGTCGCGTTCCGGTCGTTCAGAAGTCTCTCTTGAGTTTGATTGGGGAACGGACATCGATATGCTGTCGATCGATGTGAGAGAGAAACTGGATCGTTTGATCTTGCCTGAGGAAGCGGAACGGCCAATCGTACTGCGTTACGATCCCGCATTGGATCCCATCATGAGATTGGCGTTTTCAGGCGCGAAGAAACTCAGTCTAATGCGCTACATTGCCGAGAATCAGATTAAAGACGCTCTGGAGCGAATAGAAGGCGTTGCCTCTGCCCGGGTCAAGGGTGGAGAAGAGGAGGAAATACAGATCAATCTCAACCAGGGCAAGCTGGCAGCCATGGGGATACAGCCCGAGGAGATCGCCCTGATCCTCAGTTCTTCCAATATCAATCGGCCAGGCGGTTCATTAAAAGGCCCGGAGAGCCAATACATGGTTCGCACGCTGAATGAATACCAGTCGGTGGAAGAAATCGCCAACTTGATTGTAACACCTCACGGTAAAGCCCCGGTTGCGTTGAAAGAAATGGCAGACGTCGTGCGAGGTGTTGTGGATCGGGAAGAAATTACCCGGGTAAACGGCATGGAGTGTGTTGTGGTGGAGATCTTCAAGGAAGGTGATGCCAATACGGTTCAAGTCGCTCAGTCGGTTCGGGAGGCATTGAATCACATTCAGCTGAATTTGGCTGACACCGATCAGCTCTCGGTCTTGTCCGATCAGTCGCGTTTCATTGAACAAGCGATCGATGAAGTTGAAAGTGCGCTTTTCATAGGTGGTGTGCTGGCTATTTTGGTGCTCCTTTGTTATTTGCGCGACATTCGGTCAACCCTTATTATCGCCGTTTCCATACCGCTCTCTGTTGTGGCCACCTTCATGCTCATGTATCAAATGGATGTGAGTTTGAATATTATGTCTCTTGGCGGTTTAACCCTGGGTATCGGTATGCTTGTGGACAGTTCCATTGTCGTTCTGGAAGCCATTCATCGTTTAAGGGAAAAGGGGTACAGTAGAAAGAGAGCGGCTATTGAGGGAACGCATGAAGTCGGGGGCGCGGTTGTCGCCTCGGTTTTGACCACGGTTGCGGTATTCCTGCCCATTGTATTTGTTCAGGGCATTGCAGGCCAGCTCTTTAGAGATCAGTCCATGACGGTGACTTTCAGCCTGCTTTCCTCTCTGGTTGTTTCCATGACGCTGCTCCCCATGCTGGCTTCTTCAGGTAAAAAGAGCCGCTTGGTGATCTCAGACCGCCGATCGCTCTTCAAAAAGGCGTATGAAAAACTCTTGCGCGGCTGTTTACGCTTGAAGTGGCTGATACTCCTGCTGGCTGTTTTGCTCTTCGCGGTCACTCTGAGCTTCATCCCGCAGTTAGGCCGGGAGTTGATACCCCCGCTTGCGGAAGGTGAATTCTATTTTGAAGTGACCATGCCGGAAGGAACGCCTCTGCCAGCTACCGATCGTGTAATTCATGAAATGGAGAAACAGGCCGGTGGTTTACCGGCAGTAGGCCAGGTCTACACCTCAACAGGTACCCGAAATGTATCAGGCGGTCTGTCGCTCAAGACAAGGGATGAGAACCTGGGGCAAGTCTTCGTCACACTTAAAGATCGCAGCAATGAAGAGCTGGAAAGGCAGGTGGCGAACCGGCTTCGCAATGCCTATGCACGCATTCCAGGTTTGGAAGTCAAATTGGGTCGGACCTCGTTTTTTAGTTTAAAAACACCCATAGAGTTGCATTTTTTCGGGGAAAACCTCGACCAGTTGAAAGATTACACGCTCGATCTCAAAGAAAAGCTCAATCAAGTTGAGGGGCTTTCCGATGTTCGTGCTTCTCTGGAAAGCGGAAACCCGGAATTAAATGTGATTTTTAACAGGGATAAACTGGCACGGCTGGGCTTTACCATTCGCGATGTCTCTCAAACGCTGCACGACCGGGTTAACGGCAGAGTTGTTTCCAGATTCAAGGAGGACGATCGTCACATTGACATCAGGCTGAGGAACAGGGAAGAGGATCGAAACTCCGTGCTGAGTATTGATAACGCGGTTGTGGCTATGAAAGAAGCACAGCCCATCACCCTTAAGTCACTTGCAAGCATTGAAAGGGGTCGTGGACCGGCGGAAATTCACCGTATCAAACAGAGTCGGGTTGCCATTTTATCGGCCGAACCCAGCGGGGACTTGGCTGTTGGCGAGCTTTTTGACTCACTTCATCGCGTTGTGGCGGAAAACCCGCCGCCTTTTGGCGTGACTTACGAACCCGGAGGGCAGAATTCAGAAATGGAAGCCTCGTTTGACAGCATGAAATTTGCCCTCATTCTGGCTGTATTTCTCGTTTATCTGGTGATGGCAGCCACCTTCGAGAATCTCCTGCATCCCTTCTTGATTCTGTTAACCATTCCATTGGCCTCAATAGGCGTGATTCTGGGGCTTACCCTCTTCAATCTCAGCATCAGCGTGATCTCCGCGATCGGAACGGTCTTTCTGGTGGGAGTGGTTGTCAATAACGCCATTGTGTTAATCGATGCCATCAACCGCTTGAGGCGGGAGGGGCTCGATAAGCTGTCGGCGGTCGTTGAGGCGGGAATCATCAGGCTGAGACCAATTATGATGACCACCCTGACAACGATTCTGGGTTTATTGCCCATGGCATTTGGCTTTGGAGAGGGCAGTGAATTGAGGCAGCCTCTGGCTATTGTCGTGACCATGGGCTTGGCTGTATCCACTCTCTTGACCCTGATCGTCATACCGGCTTTTTACATGGTTGTACCGTCCAGGGTGAGTTCCTTTACCGAGGAAGAACTCACCGAGCAAGAACGGAGGGTAATCGAATCATCATGACACTTCCCGAACTCGCCATACGCCGGCCTGTCACCGCCTTCGTCCTGCTCATTTCAATCTTTGTTTTTGGCGCAATTGCCCTTACCCGTCTGCCCCTGGCTTTTATGCCGGAATACGAGCGAAAAAGCCTTTACATCGTTGTTGACTACCCCAATGCCTCTCCTAAAATCGTTGAAAGACTCATTATCCGGCCAATTGAAGAAGCGTTGAGTCCCATGAATGGAGTCACGCATATGAGATCGTATTCCAACGCGGGCGGCGGCAGAGTGGTGCTTCGATTTGCATTCGATACCAGCATGGATATGGCGCGCACTGAAATACGAGAGCGGCTGGATAGAATGAAGGATGAACTGCCCGAGGACATGGAGCGGATTACCATCTCATCGAATTGGGATGCCAGCATTTCCGGCGAAGCCATTTTGGAAGGTCGAATCTCTTCGGGTCGCGATTTGAGCAAAGACTATGAACTTCTGAAAAGAAAAATCATGAAACCCATCGAGCGCATTCCCGGTGTTGCCAGTGTGCAGCTTGACGGTGTCAATCCAAGAGAAATTAAAATCAATCTCGATCTGCATGCCATTAAAAGACACCAAATGGATATCAGGAATGTTTTGACCGCGCTCAACGGAAATAACCTCGATCAGAGTCTGGGTGTCGTCAGAACCGCGGAATACCGCTTCGCGCTGAGAACCAAAGGCAGCTTTTCAACCCTTGAAGAACTGGAAGAGCTTCCCATTAACTCAAAAGGTCTGAAATTGCGGGATATTGCCTCCGTTACCTATAGGGAACCGCCGCTGGAATACGGAAGACATCTCGATGGGAGTTTCGCGGTGGGTCTCCATGTCTCTCAGGAATCGGCCGCCAACACCGTGGAGGTGTGCAGCGCCATTCGCAAGAGGGTCGCCCAAATGAATGAAGACCCGGAACTGGAAGGTATCCACTTTCTGTTGTGGGAAGATCAGGGCAGAGAAATAGAGAAATCCATACACGACCTGGAAAAAACAGGGTTCATGGGAGCCTTGCTGGCGTGTATCATCCTGTTTTTCTTTTTGAAAAAAATATCCAGCACAATGATAGCGGTTTTCTGTATTCCACTTTCGCTGCTTGTGGCTTGCGGTGTGATTTGGTCCATGGGGAAATCGCTCAATACGCTGTCGCTGCTGGGACTCATCGTTGGAATTGGTATGTTGGTGGACAATGCCGTGGTGATGATGGAGAACATCGTTCGCTACCAGCAAAAGGGTCTTCGATCCAGGTTTGCCGCCCTGGTTGGTTCGAGAGAAGTCTCCGTTGCCGTTATGGCCGCGACGTTCACCTCTGTGATCGTGTTTTTGCCCATGATTTTCTCCAAACCGTCAGAAATGAATGTGGCTTTGAGGGAACTGGCACTGACGGTTTGTTACACCCTGCTGGCGTCCCTGTTTATCAGCCAGACCTTAATACCGCTTTGTATGAGCCAACTTCCCAAACAGCGCAAAAAAAGTGGCACGGGGCGCTTGATGAGGGCATTACAGGGTGTCTATTCCAAAATACTGAAGTGGACCCTGAGGCATCGTGTCATCGCTCCTGTTGCCGGTCTTGTCGTCATAGCCTCAGCCTATTTCCCTTTTAAAAACATCAACTTCAATTTTGAAGCGAATTCCAGTGAAATGTTTATTCAGCTGGAGTATCGGTTCAGTGAGAACCTGTCACTTGAGAGAAAGGAAGGAGTTATCACGCGTGTTGAAAAAGCACTGGATAGGATAAAAGAGCCCTGTAAGATTGATTCCATCTACAGTTACTGGAGTGATCGTCACACGCTGACCCGATTGTACCTGGAAGACGGCTTTGCTCATGAAAAACACATGGACTCGGTCAAGAGAGTCCTTCCGCGAATGCTGCCGGACATACCGGGAGTTAAAATCAGATTGAAAGACAACGGCAGATTCTGGCAGAGGAACAGCGGTAAGCGCATTTCATTCCGTCTGGAGGGACCCGATACCGAAGTACTCTGTGAGCTGGCCGATGAAGCGCTGGAACTGATTGAGCAAGTTGAGGGTATGTTCGATTTTTACAGCACGGCAGAGGGCGGACGAACGGAGCTGCACTCCATCATCAACCGTGAAAAGGCTCGTGCCTACAACGTTCATGCAGGCCAGGCAAGTCAACTTGTTGAATTGACCTTTCGGGGCAGACGGCTGCCCAGGTTTAAGGATGGTGATACCGAAGTAGACATGAGACTGGCACTCGATGAACGGGAAATCGAGAGCCTGGATCAGTTGAAGAACCTGCCTCTCATAAGATCTGGCTTGCCCAACGTGCCACTGGAATCCCTGTCGGATTTTGTTGAGGTTAAAACACCCGACTCCATACGAAGGACAGACAAGGTCGCCGGTATTTGGGTCGGTGGTAAATTTGAACACGGTGACAAGGATACCTATCGCCGGAAAATGGTTCAAGCCTTGGAGCAAATGACACTTCCGTACGGTTATCACTGGGACTTTCAGTGGCGGAACAAGAGTGCGGAAGAAAGTAAAAAAGAGTTCATCACCAATCTGCTGCTCGCTCTCGGATTGATATTTGCCGTTATGGCGGCTGTATTTGAATCTACAAAACAGGCTGTTTCACTTATGATATCGCTGCCTTTTGCCGCGGCGGGAGCCATGTGGATGCTCTTCATTTTGAAAACCGATTTCGACCAACCCGCGTCCATCGGGCTGCTTTTGTTATTGGGAATTGTGGTCAACAACGGGATTGTCATGGTCGAGCATATCAATTTGTACAGAAGGAAGGGGATGAAGAGAGAGGAGGCCATGATCAAGGGCGGACGTGAGCGGTTCAGACCCGTTCTCATGACGGCTTTGACCACTTTTATCGGCTTACTTCCCATTGCGATCGATAAACCCGCCATGGCGGGTGTCTATTACTATTCCATGGCCTACGTCATGATGGGCGGATTGCTTGTTTCAACCGTCCTGACAACCGTTCTGCTGCCCAGCACCATTTGCATCACAGAGGACGTTTTCAGTCTGATCAAGCGATCCGCGCACTTTCTTGTAAAAGAGATGGTGAGGCTTGTGTTTATTTCGCGGGGAGCTTGACAAAAGGGTCGTTAACTGATAAGAGGATTAGTGGAACAAGTGTGTTCTTATCACATATAAATAAGACTCCTTTATTGACATTGAACCAGAAGAGCGAAGTGCCACAAGACTGATCCCGATGGAATTGATCGGCCATGGATTTGAAACAACCAGGCACCTGGAAGATCCGGGTAAATGGCTGCGGTCAGCTTTGCTTTTTTTAATCTGACAGGAATCCAGCATGACGCATCCCTATCAACTCATCCTCATTTCCAATCGTCCCATTCCCAATCTCACGCCCGCTCTGGATCGCTCTTTTGGAGCCCAAAAAGTGTTTATGCTTGTGGAAGAAGCCCAAAGGAGAAAGGCGTGCTGTCTGGAGGACGTTTTTAAACGTTATGGTATCAAAACAGAGATCGTACCTGTCTCTTCTAAAAACGACATACTGGAAGTCACCTCTGCCGTGGAAGCCCTGTGCTCCAGGTTTAAACCAGATGAGTTGGTACTGAATGTTTCGGGTGGTTCTCATGTGGAGCGTTGCGGGGCTTTCCAGGTCTTTTTCCAGCAAAACCGACCGGTCTTCTGTGTGGAAGCGGCAACCGATGAATTGATATGGATCCATCCTGCTGAAAAAGCAAAGCACAATCTGGAAGACCGGCTGCGATTAAAGCCCTATCTGGAGGCCTTTGGCAATCGGGTTCTGGGAAAAAGAGAGGCGTTGTCTTTTCCCGCAGCGTGGAGAGAATTACAGCAATTCATGGTTCACGCAGTCGAAGACCTGCAGCACGCCATCTCCGTAATGAATTACTACGCTTCCAGAGGCGAGTGGGATCCCTATCCTCAAATCAGCAGGAAAGACTGGTTGAACCGTCCATTCAGAGAGCTGTTAAAGCGCTGTGTTCAGCTGGAAATAGTGGAGCTGGATTCAAAGCGGATTGCTTTTAGCTCGGAACAGGCACGGCGCTTTTTAAACGGCGACTGGCTTGAACTGTATGTCTATCATCATCTGGACAGACTGCGCCAGCATTGCCCAATCCACGATTTAGCCATCGGCCTCGAGTTTGAATCTCAAAATGGCAATAAAAACGAAATGGACGTGGTTCTGCTATCCGATAACGTCATGCACTTCATTGAATGCAAGACCTCCAATATGCAATCCAGAAAAATGAAGCGCTACGGTCAGGGCGTGCTCTACAAGCTGGAGACCGTTACGGATCAGGCGGGCATGTTCGCCAAAGCCATGCTGGTTTCCTACCGGGATTTAAAAGATTCAGACAAGCAGCGTGCCAGAGATCTAAAGATCAAGACCGTATGCGCGTCCCAATTAAAACAACTGGATCAACACTTGACGAGCTGGCTGCGATCGAAAGCGTAGACCTGATTGTAGCGGGCCTGTATCCAAAAACGCAGCGTTCATGTTCCCCTGGAACACGGTCAGAGGTCATGCGAAACAAAATCAGAATCGCTTGATCGCCCATTCGGCAATGAAAACTGCTGCGCTGACCTGCGTAAACCGCTGTGAATATGCGGTGTTAACAGGTGTCAGAGTCATCAACTTACACGATGATCTCTTGCCTTTTCCAGTTCTGACTGACAGGAACAGCAAGGCGATAATACAAAAATCATGGTTGCGCATCAAACACTTTGATGGTATAATAACCTACTAAATCCATCATTGTCTTGAAAATAATCAACTTATTTTGTAATCCAATTTCCAAGGAGAAGAGGATGTACCGTCTTGTTATATCGTCAATTGCAGTTATTTCACTGTTTGTGCTCAGCCCATTTTTACAATCAGGCAATGATACCTATGTACCTGTCCATGAGGAGGTCGGCATTCCAAGTCATGGCAATGTGTTTTCGTATGGTTTTCAGGTGTCTGTCAACCACTTTGGAGGTAACCTCCTCGTGTCAAACACGGATGTAACCATTCCAGGTATCGGAGATTTTGGTTTGTTTTTCTCGCGGACACATAACAGTAACCTTGCGTGGGACACTGAGTTTAGTACCACCTTCAACATTCATGATTCCCCTATGGGGTTAGGTTGGACCTCACATTATGGATACTTATTGGTTGCAGGAACGGAGTTGCCCGTATGGAGAACAGGCTCTGGTGGACGAGAAATTATGTACCCTCATGATGCCTTAAACGGCAGCATTCCCATAGTAGGTGATGGTGGAAATTCCTGGATATCCACATCTTTCAATATTTTATATAAAAGTGGGGATAATTATATTTTATTGAAACCAAATGGTTTAAGGTATACACTAACTCCTACATCAGACACATTTGTTTATTACCCAACTTTAATCACCGATGCCAATGGAAATACTTGGGATATTTATTACCGTTCAAACAGCATTGACGAATATAAGGTTCTTGGGATTGATGATCTCGTAATTCATCACCCATTGATTGCGAAAGTGAGTGATGACTTGGGAAGGGATTTAAATTTTAATTACACGAATGTCAATGGTAAGGACCGTATTCAAAACATTAGGCTTGAAAATACCATTATGAGTTCCTATACCTATCAAGATTCCGGCAGTTTTACCTTTTTAAAAAAGCATACAACCGGTGCAGGTCGTCAGACTATCTATACAACAGATACCCATGGTGTTGGTTATGGAACTATTTCCGATATCCAACTCGATACAGGCGGCCAGGTCCAGATTAATTACGCAGAAAAGATGTTTTATTATCAGGGGGCTAACCTATCACAGGTTAGTTATGTCTATGCGGTCACGGGTCTTTATAAGGACGGAGCTTGGTGGGGCTACACCTATCCGAACTCCTCCAGCTCAAGTGGCATTTTTTCAGTAACGGTTGACGGTCCAGGGAACTTTACAGGAACGTATTCATATATCACCTACGGTGATGATTTTTGCAATGCTCCAGTGAATCGAATTGGGACTTTAGTTAGTTCCAGCGAAAGCTATAACGGATCATCTACAAGTATCACCAATACTTATTCGGACTGTATTGTCTCAAACTATGTAAGAGTTATCGGTGCTTGCGCATTCGATAATATAAAAATACCGTTAATGACCCAACAGGTTCAATCCATTGACGGAACCAATAAAACCACCAATTTCACCTATGATTACTTTGATTCCTTTTATCATCCACAGGTCGTGTCGTCTAATGGTAAACGAATTAGTAAAACGTACAGGAACTTAAAAACGAACTCAAAGTATTATCTGGGTTTGCCGTTGTCAGAATATCAATACGATTCCAGGTCCGGTGGAGATCTGCTCAAAAAAACAATTTGGAATTATAGCTCAGGAGCATCTGTTCCATACCAAATCAGAACTTACACCTCTTCCAATTATTATCGGCAATTGAATTTAACATATTACAACACGGCCGGAAAAAGGGGGGCAATTGCCAGTTCAAAATGGGGCAACGAATATCAAGTAACCTATAACTATGCCAATGGGACATTGTCTAGCATGAATACAGGTGTGTCGTCTCAAAATGTGAGCAGGACCATCAACTTAAATGGAACTATTGCCTCAGAAACGCATCACGGCATAACCAAACACTTCGGTTGGGACCTCGATTATCGGTTAACCTCGATCAATAACCCCGGAGATAGCGATATATCAATTAGCTACGGTTCCAATAATCGCAATATTACTCAGGGTTCTTCGGCAACTTATGAATCCTATAACTCTTGGGGTCGACTTTCACAGAAACGAACCAAAGTTATAGGGTCATCTCAAGCAACAACTTCGTATAGCTACGACAGTTTTGGTCGAATTTCAAGTAAAACACTTCCTACGGGAATTACTTTTTCTTACAGTTACGATGTTTTTGGCCGGGTGACATCCAAAACCAGCTCGATTGATGACTATAGCTACGATTACGACTATTACACAAACGGTTTTTCACGTACTATTACCACAAAAAACGGAAGTCAAACTTACATAAAAACCGTTGATGCTTTTGGAAGAATTGAGTGGGGTGAGACCAACTCAAACCATGTGGACTATTCATACGATGGACCTAATTTAACGATATTTCCACAAGGTCAAAATAATCGTTTAATAGATTTTAATTTGATATCGCAAAAAGTAGGGGAAAGGCATCCCGAATCAGGGCAATGGTCCTATGGTTACAACAGCAATGGTTGGCTTACATCCTCAAGTAATCCGGTTCGAACCCATACATATAATTATAATACGGCAGGTCAGCTCCTGAGTATAAACAACAACATGGTAATCTACAATTATGACGGAACGCATGGATACATGACGCACATGGGCTATGCTGGGGTCTCAGTTTCACAATACGATGATGACTCCATGGGCAGGCCGCAAGAAATGAGCGTTTCGATTCCTCAAGCATTAAATGGCCCCGATGTATCTGATTCAGGTCAAGGATGGCCCAATGGAGACAAGTTTGAAGCCGAAATGAGTGATAAAAACTATTTCAAATGGGGCTCCGTTGCAGGTGCGAGTTATTATGAATTTGAACTCAATCAAATGGGAGCCATAACGCAGCACGGACAAACATCCACACAGCTGAATTTTTCGACTTTAAGCTTTGAGCCAGATTACAGAGTACCCTACAAGTGGCGTGTTCGGGGTAAAACGTCCTCCAATGGAATCATTGGTCCCTATTCTCCCTGGGTTACGTTTCAGCTTTTGGAAGACGCCCGGTTAGAAGTCGGCCCAACCATCCTCAACTCTGAAGTCCAAGAAGGGGACATGCCCACTGATTTAACGTTTGAAGTGTGGAATGCGGGGGATGGTGTTATTGACTATACCCTTTCTGAAGTCATTCCATGGCTGGATCTTGATGTGACAAGTGGACAATCTACAGGAGAGAAGGATTTAATCACATGTCAATTTAACGCTCAGGTACTCAGTCTGGGACATGGTACATTCAGCGGTTCAATTGAAATTGTTGCCAATGGGCAAGTAAAGACTGTGACCATAAACCTCACGGTCTTGCAGCTGCCACTGATTTGCGCTAATCAAACCTCCATAATCCGATCAGTGATTCAAGGCAACAATGCAGATAGTGCCCAATTGAAGGTTTGGAACTGCGGTGGACAAACACTCCAATTTGATATAACGCATTCCTCATCATGGTTAACGATTATTCCTTCCGGCGGCGGGTCCTTGAATGCAGATGAAGAAATGAATTATACAATTCAATTTAATACGACGGCCCTTGGATTGGGACAATATACCGATACCATACAAATTACAGAAACAGGAACAAGTCAGACTTTCGACATCGCGGTTACTTTGAATGTTGTCAATGGGCCTTCACTTTGTGTGGATCAAGTTGACCTTTATCAAACCGTGGCTGTTGGTGAAGACCTGGTGGATCAATCATTTGATTTGTGGAACTGTGGCAATGGTTCTCTCACTTATAACATTTGGGATCTTTATGATTCTGTTGAGTTTTCACAGGTCAATGGTACCATCACCACGGAACGGCATACCATTGTTGTATCGTATACTTGGGATGATGATGAACTATCAATTGGGGATAATGAGTTATCCCTGGTGATTGATGCTGGTGCCGCAGGTTCTCAAAATGTCACCCTGCATATAACTGTTTACGAACCGCCCCTCTTAACCGTTAACCCTTCGACCATTACAGTGTATGAAGAGGTAAACATTACGCCTGCCACCCAATACTTAACGTTAAACAACACAGGTGGTGAGACATTATCATTTAACCTTTCCGAAGTGGAGCCCTGGTTATCGGTATTCCCGTCTACAGGCACCCTGGTTTCGGGAGGCTCTGTTCAAATTGCGGTTGATTTCAATCCCACAGATTTAACTGTCAATACGTACACGGCGGACATTGAAGTAACCAGTAATGGCGGAAACGAAACCATCTCAGTTTTTTATCATGTGACGGATGAAACATATCCAGAAATTTGCAGTTCCCAAAGTGAATTCTCCTTTTACACAGGCTTGGGCGCGAATCCTGACCCTCAGACATTTGAAGTTTGGAATTGCAGTAATCACACGTTAAATTACACTGTTGAAGATTCAGTAACATGGTTGTCCGCGACGCCGTCTTCCGGTTCCTCAACGGGTGAACAGGATACCATCACACTCAATGTCTATGCTTCAAACCTTCCTGCCGGAACCTATAATGCAACGGTCTCTATAACAGGAAATGCCGCGAATTCACTCACCCTTCTCGTAACATTAGAGGTATTTGATGTACCACAAATTTGTACAACAACGGAACTGTTGTCTCATTCAATTATTCACGGTGAACAGGTTCCTTCAGAGTCGTTTCAGGTTTGGAACTGCGGTGATCAAACCTTAACCTATACCATTACTGAAACGACGGACTGGTTTTCTGTGAGCGTTGTTTCTGGTACTTCAAGCGGTGAAAAAGACGAGATCCAGGTGGACTACACAACAACTGAATTACTGCCAGGTACGCATGTCGGCATCATTAACATTTCAGGTAATGGAGATTCTCAGCAAATTGAAGTTCAATGTGTGGTGGAAACATCCTGTGATAATGCCTACTTACTCACGAACTGGCTCATTACAGTCAATGTTCTGGACATGATTGAGTGTCAACAAAGAAATGAAACCCATCAAACATCCGTTTCTACAGGAGGTGCCCAATGAAAATACTTTTTTCCTTTCTTTTTATTTACGCAATGCCATTGTTGTCGGGGAATCTCGTTTTTAATATAGGGATTTCATACGACAATAAGGGACGAATTGATGGGTTCAGACATCCTTCAAAATCAGACACGGGTAACAGCGGTTATTGGCAATCCTACAGTTTCAATTATCTTGAAGGGCATTATGCTGTAGACTATGGAAACTCAGCAATTGTCTCATCTACGGAATACTACCGTTCAGGGTTAACAAAAAAAATCCAATTCAGCTCTTTTAGCGGGTTACCCAATATGTCCACACATTTTGAATACGACGCCTTGGGTCGATTAAAGAAACACACGGTCAAACGAGGTAGTTTGAATGCTTATTACGCATACAACCTGTATTATAACGATGCCGGTTTTCTGTACCGCCTGCAGCGCAGTGATGCCCACATGAACAAAACCATTTCGTATAAGTACAATAACAACTATTCACTCAAGGAATTTAAGATAGGTTCCGAGTCGGCCAGCTATTCTTATGACTCAAGAGGGAACATGACAAGCCGCAGTGAATTTGAGGAATCGAATTTGGGTTTTTACATGCCGTCGATGAGTGCCAGCTATAACTATAACAATAAACGAACGACCTGGAGCTACGATCAAGCGGGAAAAGTGCTCGCGGATGATCATTATGCCTATGTCTATAACGGGATCGATCAAATTGAAACCGTTGCGGACCTGGACACAAACAGGATCTTGAGCCATTATCTCTATGATGGATCGGGTGAGCGTGTTCGTGAAGTGTATGAGGATCAAGTGGTTTATACCATACGGGGACCAACAAACCAAATCTTGAGCCAGGAAATCCACCAAACCAAAGAAGACGGTACAATGGATGTGACCAAAAAAGATTTCATCTATCACAATGGACAAGTTGTGGCGACTGTTATCCATCACCCCAACGGTGAGGAAACCCGCAATTATCAATTTCGTGACCGATTGGGCAATCCCGTTCTCACGCTGGATGAAGATCGCGGCTTTGTCAGCGATTATCAGGAATATGCTCCCTTTGGACAACGCCTGATTCAAAATCCAGTTGAAGAGCCTGTGCAAGACTTTACAGGCCATGAATTCGACGAGAATACGGGCCTTCACTATATGCATGCCCGCTACTACGATGCGTATTACTCCCGCTTCACCACACCGGATCCGGGATTTGATTTTAATGAACTCAATCCGGTAAGTTTTAATTTGTATTCGTATACACATAATAATCCAATAATGGGGATTGATCCTACCGGCCGTATGGATCTTAGGCTTAACAACCCATCAGGAATTGCTGGTGATGATGTGCCAAAACCAGAGTACTTACCTATATATAGGGTAGTAACTCATTCTTCTATAGAACAAATTATAAGATATATATTTGGTCCAACAAAAATTGCTGAGATTTTTGGAACTAAGCCATGGAAAATCGCATTGAAACTTGGCCCAGCTGCTGGAAGTGGAAAAACATTTTGGACATTTAATTATGAAAATATTAAGCATTATTCCAAATACTTTTTGATTGATGAACCGCAACAGAGGGCAGCGTTTGAGAAACGAACTATTGCGGCGATGGCTGATTTCATGAGAGATGATAGGCCTGATGGGAAGTTGGCGTATTACAATGAACAAGAATTATCAGGGGGAACACTCTCTATGAATAGAGATCAGTTAGAAAAATACTTCTTGCCTGCTGTGCTAAGTGGTTTGCTAGAAAGTGGGTTTGATAGAGCTTCTGCAACTGAAGCCATCTTGGATTTGGATTTATCTTATCTTGCACCGACTAGTGAAGTAAAAGAAAAGTATTCTGAAGTACGAGAAGCTTTGTCTCTTCTCAAAGCGAGAATAAAGATTCGCGCAACAAATGAATAATTTGAGAGGAGGGTGTCTATGAAGACCATGACAGCAGTTGTTATTTTATTTTTGGTCAGCTTTATGGGTTGTTCTACTGTAAAGAATGAATTGGAATCTGCATACTTGAATGGTGATAAGGAAAAAGTAAA
>PDWJ01000158.1_pt1 | contig 98505 bp, 84 predicted proteins | sample 1430881 | NCBI WGS metagenome assembly PDWJ01 (sample SAMN01162460, study PRJNA174530) | Oral metagenome, whole genome shotgun sequencing project. | biome: Marine environment; feature: Marine mammal; material: Swab sample of the gingival sulcus; isolation source: swab sample of gingival sulcus...
GGAGAGGTACAACAATCAGGAAAAGGAATAGAACTGAGTCTGACGGGCTTGGTGTCTAAGTGAAAATGAAATTTGTCTCATCCATGTTGACACGCTCCGAATGCCAGTATTACATGCTGATTGGTTTTGCACATAGCTACTCCAAGTCCGTGTATGCAGGATCTTCCTTCTCTACAGGCTTCCATTCCTCCTTGAGTATCCCCATATAGATTGAATCTGCATATCCTCCCTTTACCCAGCGTGCTTTTCTAAGACGCCCCTCTACAATGAAACCTGATTTCTTAAAGCATTCAATAGCTCTCACATTCTTCGAATTAGTGACAAGTCCAATTCTTCTTCCACCTAGATACACAAATACATAGTCTATAATAGCTAATGTCACCTCGGTGCCATAGCCATTTCCCCAATATTCGTGATTGCCAATAACAATACCATACATATATGTTGATGTATCTGATTCTGTGTTTTGTATTGTGCAGTAACCAATATAGCATTTCTCTACCTCTATTGCGAAAACAGACAAATGCGGATCTCTTTCAGTTGCACGCTGATACCACTTATCAATGCAAATTTCTGTTGTTACTCTTGGTTTGCTAGCTTGTAGTGTGCAAATTCGTAAATCTTGTTCATACTTATACTGTATCAATTTATCACTATCTTTGAGAGGTCTAAGCAAAACCCTTTTTGTTCTTATCATGATATCCCTGCCATGCCTTTCCTTGCTTTTAGTCACTCTGTTTCGATTAGAACACTCTATGTATACTCTGGTAGTTCACTAGGGTATAGACATGAATACATCAATCCCCTACAGTCATGCTTAGGGTAAAGGAATCCAGACAGGTTCCCCTAAACACACTTCATCCGTTATTCCACTACAGGCGCCATGACCATTGTCATCTACGTCAATCACTATAGGAATCACTTTGTCTGTCCTCCGTTCGATGTTGACATTTAAGCTTCCGAAGTTTCTAAAAGTAGTAACCGTCATCTCTCCGGAAAACACAAATCGCAGACCTGCAGAACCGCTGTAACCACTGTGCGCTCCTCTGTGGTTCTGCAGCGGAGCGTCAGTGTACTGCCGGGCCTCCTGAGGATAACCGAGGCCTTCCTGTACAGGGTTTCAGGAACAAACACATCCACCACACCGGTTTCGTCTTCAACCATGAAGAATCCTGCCCCTGCCTTCAGCGCTCTTTCAGCAAGAACCCTGCCCCAGACGGTGCTTTCACCTCTCTCCGGCATTTCCGAAACCGGAATGGTACCTGGAGGCCTGTTCCTGAAAGAAAGCGGATGAGCTTCAAGGGTTATATCCATCAGCGCCAGCTCCCTCTCTGCTCTGAAGGAAGGTATGTATTCCGGAAGTTCAGGAGGCGGCATACCCATAGGAAAAAGCCCGCCTGCGTCCTCCCTGACGCACCATGATGCCTGGGCTCTGTTCATTCCCATTGAGTCGAAACACCCTGCCATTGCCATATTCGTTGCCAGCCGGAGCCCGATACCTGCAGCCCTGACCTGAACAGGATGTACATATGGTCTGCCCCTTTTCAGCTTCTGAAACTCAGTTTCTCCCATGCCGTCCAGAAAACCCATTCCCAGCATCAGTGAATTATTCTCAGGAGAAGTGCAGAACCACTCTGAGAGGTTCACATCAGGAGGAAGTATTTTCAGCCCCAGCCTTCTGCTCTCTTCCACATATACCATGTGTCTGTAGAATCCGCCGCCTGCAGCAAGAAAAGAAGCCATTGCCCTTCCAGGGCTTTCAGCTTTTATGGCTGCATAGGCACACGCCACTGCTGCATAAGTCATTGCGTGTGACTTGCAGAATCCGTAACCTGCGTATCCAGATAGAAGTTCCCAGCCCTTTTCAGCCAGGTCAGAAGAGTAACCCTGCTTCAGGCAGCGACTGATGACTTCTTCCCTTGAAACAAGCCCTTTCTTCAGCTGTTTTCTCATGTGATCGCCTTCAGCTGGATTGAGACCCATGAGAACAGAGGCAGCTTCGGAAATATTCTCCTGATAGAGCATTACTCCTCTGTTCTCACTGAGAATGTTCCTCAGCGGGGCAGGTACATTTCTCTCGCCGCCTGCCATGTACTTATTCCTGCCGCCTCCTGATGCTGCGCCAGGGCGAACCAGCGCAAGGGCACGGGCTACATCCTCAACTGAACCGATGTCCATTCGCTTGAGAAGTCCCCGCATGGCAGGGCTTTCTATGTGAGGAACTCCGATTGTTGCACCTCTGCCTATAAGATCCAGAGTTCTGCTGTTCAGAGAACCTGAATGGTTCATCAGTTTCTCGAAATCACTTTCCAGAGAAGCGAGAGCAAGGGCTGTAAGGCCCCTCTGTCCCAGAAGGTCCATTTTGATAAGACCGGCATACTCCACTCCGCGCATATCCAGCTGAGTAACCGGAAGCCCTCCTGAGCAGATTTCTACAGGTACAGTGGAAGCAATAAGACCCTTTCCCACAACCACTCCGCACGGGTGCGGCATCAGATGGGAAGGAAGCCCTCTGACCATCTCGGCTTTTTCAACCACCTGAGCAGGAAGCTGTTCTCTCCACAGAGGATCCCATGGACTTTTTGAGAGCCCTGCAAACACTTCAGTCTCTTCGCATGAAACTCCCAGTGCAGCACATGCCACTCTGACAGCAGACCTGGTACGGTAGTTGACAGTTGCTGACACTGCGGCAGTTCTCTCACCCCATTCTTTAAGAAACCATTTATAAACCATGTTCCGCCGGCTTCCGTCAATGTCAAGATCAATATCCGGAGGATCATCACGAAGCCTGTTGAAGAATCGGGTAAAGGAAAGGCCGTACCGTATAGGGCAGATGGCAGAAAGACCAAGCAGCCGGGAAACAAGACTGCCTGCTGCCGAACCTCTGGCAACTGCAAGTATCTTTTTCTGCCGGCAATAGGAAAGAACCCTGTGAAAAACGAGAAAGTATCCGCAGAGCCCTGCCTGGGAAAGCTCTCTCAATTCGTCCAGCATTCTCTTCTCAGCCGCCTGGCTGTTGCCGTACATCTTTCTGAGCCTGGGAAACAGTATTCGCTTCAACTCCTCAAAATCATTTTCGGTTATCACAGGGGGCCTGTAAGGAGTTCTCTCAGGAAGAGTTAGCGCTTCCCCGAAAAGTCTCATATTGTTCCTCAGGGCAAAGGGAGCATTGCGCCACAAGTTTCTGCTGAACAAAGGCAATCGCCGTTTACAGCTGTTCAGTGGAGGTGATTTTACATGGGAATCAGGTAAAATCTCGTCGAATTTTCTCAGCATCCTGTGTACTTCAGGCGAACAGTCTCTTGTGTACATGGAAGGGTAGCAGGCCACAGGAAGCACTCCAGGCAGACAATCAGGATCGCTCTCTTCAGGAAGCACCGGCACAAAGACCCTGCCGGACCAGCCTCTTTTGAGAAGAGCAGCTCCTGCAGACTGACTTTTTACAATAATGAACAGATCAGATGAATCCTTCAGTGCTTCTTCACAGTCAAACTGTTCAGGAATACGAGCCGATGTTACCAGACGGCAGAGCTGCCCCCATCCGGAAGCCAGCGCACCGGCAACACCTTCTTTCAGTTCAGCTCCGGCAATACCCTTTATTCCATGAGCTGAAGCAGCTTCAGCAAAACGGTGTGTTCCATACACGCCATCTGTGTCCGCCAGCATGACGCCGCCGAAACCGCTGAGACACGCCTTTTCTGCCAGATCTTCCGGAAGATCGGTTCCCCATCTGAAACTGAAGGCGCTCTTCACCCATAGAAGGAGCGGCTTATCCATACTGCTATACTAAACAAATGTTCACGCCATGCGCAACCTGAAGATGTCAGAACATCACTTTAACTGCACCAAAAGTGGTCCGGTCAAGTGCCTGAGTGGAGTAGTGGATTCTCATGCAGGTAAGAAAACTCATGAAAGAGCCTTTGCTGCTGGTGGGCAGGGCCGCGGAAAGACAGCGGTCACCTGCAGGAAGGTTCGCAGCCCTGGCGTTCACAGTATGGCCGTCATCTCCCAGGTACCTGAATTCAATGATAAGGTTGCGGGCCCCCTGATACTGAAAGGGTGTATCCAGATCAAACCCGTTCCATTCAGGAGCTGATCCCGACCAGTCAATGGATAGAGTATCCCTTTTCATCACCGTTACCGGAGTGTTTCCCCCGTAGTTTGCCTCGAAACTGCTGGAAAGGGATGTTATTTCCGTTTCACAGAACAGAAGCTCATAGTTGTAGAAATCTCCTCTGGCATGAGTCGAGTGGGTTGAATAGAGTTCAATCCTTTGAATGAGCAGCGGCTCGATAAGTTCACTCTGAAGTACCAGAACCTGGTACCGTCTGCCTGGATCGCCTCAAGAACCGCAGAAGGGGCGGTTGGTAGCCAGACCTCCTCCTGCTCCTATCTCTCTGAAGTCTGCGAATGAAACTCCTGTCAGAACAAGCAGTAATGCTGTGATGGTATAACGCATTGATACTCCTCTCAGTTGTAACCGGTAACTTCACCTAATATCATCTGATCGGTCATGAACTCCACAGGGGCTCTGTTGTCAGTCAGAAGCATACCTGATTCTGCATTGAAGGGTTTAAAGTCCCTTTCCATAAGGAAAGCGGTGTGTTCCAGAACCGGGTTCCAACTGGGGAAGGAGTCTGCCGGAGGGGCAGTAAGAGGTGTGTCGGAAGCCATTATCATGAAGTTCCAGGCACCCCCCGGCTGAAAGATGTAACTGTTGGAAAAAACAGAACCAACTGTTCTGCCCATTGACTGAACCAGCTCCGAATTCTCATTCAGGCCGTTCACATTCACAGCAAGGATTCCTCCAGGATTCAGATGATTCCTTACCTGGCTGAAATACTCTTCGGTGGTCATGTGAAAGGGAATGTAGACCTGATTGCTGTAGGTGTCGGTAATAATCACATCATACTTTTCTTCAGTTGCTGAGAGGTACATTCTGCCGTCGGCTGTGAAAACCTCCGCATCTTCAGGAGCGGAACCGAACCATTCATACCCAAGCTCAGTTGCCCTTCTGTCTATCTCAACTGCATCTATTTCAAGCCCGTTGAGAGCAGGTCGCACATGAACAGCAAGCCAGTGGGGAATGGTTCCTGCACCTGCACCTATCACCAGAACCCTTGCTGAATCAGGCTTCTCCAGCATGTAGGGCAGCATAAGATAGCTCTCGTAATAAGTTGAGGCCGGATTGAGCCTGTCATTCTCTCTGGCAATGGATTGCATTGCGCCGCCCTCATTGACCACAAGGCGGGTTGAACCGTTTTCCAGCCGCTGTACCTGAAGGTACTGATAAATACTCTCCTCCTCATGGGCCACATTCACTCCAGGCTTCACTGCATGGCCTGAAATGAGCCAGCCGGTAAGAGGCAGGAGAACGGACAGAATGGCAAGCTTTTTCTTTCCTTGAAGCCCTGAGCTTCCAAGAAGAATAAGTATTGCAGAAGAGAGGAACATGGTTTCCTTTGTGCCAAGAAGAGGAATGGTTACAAGAGAGGGCAGAAGAGTGCCGGCAATTGAACCAAGTGTGGATACAGCATAGAGGGAGCCTGCGGTTCTTCCGGTGTTTTCAGCCTTTGCAAGAAGCTTCACCGTGAAAGGACTCACCATGGCAAGAACGAATACAGGAGGAACAAAAACTATAAGGATTCCAGCCAGAGAAAGAACTATGATGTTCACAGGAGTTCCTCTTATTCCTGCTGAAAGCCCTGAAAAAATCATTCTGCCTGCAAAGGGAATAAGAGAAATGAACACCCCTGTAATAACAGGCAGCATATAGAGTATGTCCCACCGGGGCTTCCTGTCTGCAAGCCTTCCGCCGTACCAGTATCCCAGGGACATGGCTGCCATGACAACTGATATAAGCACTGACCAGACAATCATTGAGCTGCCGAACCAGGGGGCTATAAAACGGGAGGCGCACATCTCCGTGGCCATTACCGACGCACCTGTGAGAAACACGAAAATGCGGGGAGGAACAGGTACGGATTCCATTTAGCCACCTTCCTGAGAGTACCCTGAGGCATACATAATCATAAACAAAAACATCTCTGAAACGAGCTTCCGTCCATTCCCTTTATCATTCCACCGGCAGACATGGATTTGTATATTAGCGCCCCGGCCTGCCTTCACCGTTCCTGCAGCTTCTATAAGTAACCTGTTCGAAGGGTGATAGTGGTCTGCAAATGGAATTCGAGCTGATTCCGATGAAGATGCGCCATCTGCATCGGAGGCTTTGTAATATGGTTAAGTTACCTGGAAGAAGGGAAAAAGGTAACATGAAAAAAGTCATTGCGACATTTGCTGTATTTCTCCTTTTCGGAGCATGCTCTGATGATCCGTCCTCTCCTGGAGGAACCTTACCGACTGTTACAAACTGCAGGATTCAAGAGGACCAGTGCAAAGGAGATACTGTTGTTGTGACCTGGGATCCGGTAAGTGTTCAGGTTGATGGCTACAGGGTGTGGTATGCCCCTACAGATCCCGGCAACTGGGAGATCATTGCGCAAGTAGAGGAAAACACACTTCAGCACATAGCAGAAAAAACCGGCTACTACTGTGTGGAAGCAATGAAAGGATTAGATCTGTCAGAGAATCTCTCTAACAAGGCAGACAACAGATCGGAAGTTCACCTCCTTTCCGATACACTTGTGATTGGTGCCGCTGACGGCCTCTCATTCAATGAAAGCCACACTGCGTTTGGAAGCTCTGCAGATGATTCATTCGCACAGGATCTGTATATCGACAAAGAAGGAGACACCATACTCTTTTACAGGGGCAACTTTGATCCGTCCAGCCACCCTGGAGGCACAAGCTCCATGCTTGCCCCGGGAGGCGGCTGCGTTGCTCCGGCTCCTGAAAGCAGTGACTGGAAGAATTCTGCTGCTCCCCAGGAGGGCAGCATATTTTTTGTTCAGCTTGAAGACGGACATTATGCCTCATTCTGGGTAGACACTGTATCAACCAACTCTGTGGTAATCAATTCAACCCAGTACCAGGCCATTGAAAGGCTCAGGCTTTTCAATACATTCCTCTTCTAACCCTTTTTAAGCCACCTTCATCAGGGGGCTTTTTCAATAATCAGCGCCCCGGCCTGCCTTCACCGTTTCTGCATCTTTTATAAGTAACCTGTTCGGAAGGTGATAGTGGTCTGCAAATGGAATTTGAGCTGATTCTGATGAAGATGCGCCATCTGCATCGGAGGCTTTGTTATATGGTTAAGTTAGAAGCCCGATAAGGAATTGAGCTGAAAACTGTTCTGTTTTCCCATTGCAATCTGTCTGAAGTGGAGCTGCCTACCTCCGATTCTTCTTCCATATACCCCATACAACAGGCCAGACCATCAGGGGAAGCTTTTCCGGCAGGTCTTTCAGATGCATATGCAGAAAGTCCATGTCCGGCTCACATGGAATACCTGTTACAGTTCCGCCGTGAAGCTTCTGAAATCCCGCTTTAAGAAAATATGAGTCAAGCCTTCCTCCATGACATGTATGCAGCCCCATTGAATCTCTGAGCCTTGTTATTATTCCCGCGTCAGGCTCTTCTGTAACCGCCTGGTAATCATACTCCGCCACCACTGCGAACAGGTTTGTTCTTGCCTTCTTCAGCCATCTCACAGGATCCTTCACGCTGGAAAAGAAGAAAGAACTGATGCAGATGCTGGCAGAGAGAGGCCGCTTCACAGCATCACCCTGTTCAAACCCGTCTTCTTCAGGAAGAATATCTCCGTCTATGTCCATTCCTGTGTAGGAAGCATCTGTGAGGGTTTTCAGTTGTCGGCCCAGGAGCCCTGAACCGCAGCCGGGCTCAAAGACAGTTTGAGCGTGGTGCAGGGGAAGAAGGGAGAGCACATGCCTTCTGAGCTGAGCTGTCTCCCTGAACTGTCTTGCGTAGATCCTTCTCAGCTGTTCCCTGTCAGGTTGAGTCCCTGCATGGTTCGCCGTTCTTATTCTCAAGGGGACATCCTCCTCCGCAGAGGGTCAAATGAACACATTCACCGCAGGTGTCATCAACCCAGGTTCTCTCCCTTGCCCCTTTCAGCAACTCACCGTTCCATATGTCTTCCCAGTTATCCGTGAGGAAGTTGCCTGCGGATTCATACCAGCTCTGACAGGGGAGTACCTCGCCGTCCGGTTCTATGCAGAGGTTGTACTCTCCTGCAGTGCATCTCTTCTCCCCCAGATCAAATTCAAGGGGATTAAAGGCACAGTATCGAGTTGGAGAATACCAGATAAAACGCATTCCCAGTCTGTCCAGCTCTTCCTCCATGGAGAGCATCACCGTCTCAAGCTTTTCCACAGGAATAGCAAAGTCACCTTCCAGAGCCTTGCCGCTTTGTATCACTGCGTTGGATGCCACAGCGTTCAGCCCCAGCTCATGAGCGAACCTTATTGTATTCACCATTCCATCGGCGTTCTTCTTTGTGATAGTGGTATTGGTGATGGTGTGTATACCAGCGCTGACGCAATTCCTTATGCCCTGAACAGTTTTCGAGAAAGAATCTGATTGGGTCATGGCATTGTGAATGGCCTCATCGGATGATTCAAGGGTTATCTGAACATGGTCCAGACCGGCTTCCATAAGCTTCTTCAGATAATCAGTGTCTGCCAGCTTCACACCGTTGGTGAGAAGGCCTGTTACAAGCCCCAGTGTTTCTGAGTGGTCAATGAGTTCTGCAAGGTCTTCTCTCAGGGTTGCCTCGCCTCCGGTGAAAATTACATGGGGTATTCCAAGATTACGGATTCTGGTGAGGGCTTTCTTCCATTCCCCTGTGCTGAGTTCTTTCTTCTCTCTTGTCTGGTTGTAACAGTGACCGCAACTCACATTGCACCTGTATGTGAGAGCAATATCCATTCTGTATGGAGCTGAAACATCCCTCTGAAACGGTTCTGTAACATCCATGTTCACATATGAAACAGGCTCTGAGCCGCCTCCTGCCAGAATACCTTCAAGAATTTTTCTGAAACCGGCAAGATCAGAAGCTGCCTGTTTTTTCTTAACACTGTACCGTTTTCTTATAGCGGAGATACTTTCCTTCTCCTGAGCGCCTGAGAGTATGAGCCATGTCATGTCTGCGGCAACAGGATTAAGGTGAATAACACGGGAAGCATCAATAGTGAGCAGACCGCTGCCGTCTTCCTCGGTTCTCAAGTGTATTCTGTGATTATCAGTGCGGAAATGGTGCAGCCCCTTTGCAGCAATTCTCCTGCCTGCCTCCTTCAGGTTCCTGAACATGCTATCTTCCTCCCCCTGCACAGGCACATGCGCATCCGGCACATGCACACGCGCAGCTGCTTCCTGAACTGCTGTAACTGGAAACAGGAACCGGATTGGTAACAGAAGTAACGCTTCTTGAAAGAGAAGTTATACCGCTTACTGTGTGTTTCGCTGCTCCCTCCAGTGCTCCTGCAACTTGAGAACAGGCCTCAGAAAGACCCATTCCTCCGGAACCGCTGCCATTGATACTACCTGCAATGCAGCTGTACATACAGGTTGGAACAATCACATTCTGCCTTTCGGAAAAACCGCTGATGCGCTTGTCAAAGCTGTTGTCTGCAAGCATCCACTGGAACCTGTCCCGAAGCATATCACCAGCTCTCTCTGCTGACATATCTGATGAGGCCATCTTCCAGGCATTGTCTATGATGCTTCTGTAGTACTCTCTGGTCTCTTTCAGGGAGTAGTCCCTCATCTTCTTTCCCAGCTGCTTTATCATTTCAGTGAACAGCTCTTTAATCTCTGAAGCAGGTAAAGGCTTTGCCCTTCCTTCAAGAGGGATGTGAGCGAGAAGAGCCTTTTCATAAGGCCGAAGCCCTTCTGTTACACCTGTTTTCTTCAGAACTTTTCCGTCAAGCTGAAGAACACCCTTTTTCAGCATTCCAAATACAATGAGAAGAAAAACTCTGTCCAGTTTCTCCTCCATGAGAAGGGCTGCCATAGGCGCAGTAAGACCCCGTCTTACACCTGAACCCTCAAGCCCGAGTTTAGGGGGCAGATACTGCTCACGCCGTTTTCCTGCGGAGACAACGAACTTTATCAGCCTTACGATAATGGAAACAAAAAACAGAACGACCAGGCCGAAGACTCCAACTGCAAAGAGGGCTTCTCTGGATATCCATGGCTCTTTGGGCCTTTCTGTAAGAGGCCCTTCTACAAGATCATCAGGGAATGAAACACCTGCCTGAAACGGTGAATCGACTCTCCTTGTTTCGTGCCACTCATAGACCACCCTTCCTGCCTTGTCCACACTGGAAAAGGTAAACGGCACTTCGTGATACCTGACAGCTGAAGGTTCCGCCCCTTCAGGAAAAACAATTCTCAGAGTAAAATCACTGCTACCGCTGAGAATACTCCCGTCAAACCATGTGGGAGAAAATTCCATTGAGGCATAGTCATCGTCTTCCGTATCAAGAAAGACCATGTTCTCATTCCGTCCTTTGAATGAAAACCTGCCTGTTTCACCGCTATGAACAGCATAACCGCCGAGATGAACTTCTACGCCATTGTCAATGTAGCTGGAATGGTAGATATCTGTTATCTGATGACCATCCATCCAGGCCTCGGTACTGCTCAGGCTGAAATCATCTGAAGGAAAACCTATATCCACTATATCCACAGCGTGGAAACCACTGGTACATTCAAAGACCATGTCATAGTAAATATTCAGGGATCTGTCTCGGTTTATCTCAACGATGCAATTAAACTCCGGCACAGAAAAATCATAGTTCTGGGCGAAAAGAACAGAGACCGCTGCAGCGAGAACAGCTGTGCATCTTACCATTTGGGCGCCTCCTCCAGCTGATACTCGCTGTGACAGTAGGGACAGCTGATGAAAACAGTTCCAGCGGCAATCCTTGTATTCTCAGATGCAAGGGTTCCACCGCACTGACGACACTTGAGGTTTTCAAGCCTTACATCACCTGTAAGCTCAAGCTCCCGCTTCACTACGATGTCTCTGGTTTTCTGTTTTTTCAGGCCGAAAAAGAGGAAAATAATGCCGGTTCCGAGAATTACCGCACCTGCAAGAGGCCTTCCTCCTATGAGAAAAATCAGACCGAGGAAAACTGTCAGAATTCCTGATATTGAGAGTATTGTCTTAACTGGTTTCATCTTACCTTCCCCTGAATACATTTGTGCAGTAAATAACAAAGAGAGCGTGACATTGCAAGGAAAAAGCAAGTCTTCCCTTGACCCTTGCAGTGTCTTCTCTGCGGTTCTGAAGAAGTGCGCAGCAGATCAGGGCCATAGTCCACCCTTTTCATGGCCTGAAAACTCCAGCAGGGGATACTCCCTTCTGCCTGTTTTCATCAGCCTTCCTGACAGTAAGCCTTACTTTTCTTCGGAATGGTCAATTTTATATCCATCTTGTAGGTTACCTGCATGGTCAGAATATCAGAAAGATCCCACTGGGACAGGTTCTGGGAGAGGGACAGAAACCTTTCCGAGATTTACGACAATGATGACAGAATCCGTACAGAGGTTTGCAGGAGAATGGAACCGGCAGGTTTGCTGACACTTGAGGTAGGTGCTGCTACAGCCCGTGACAGTGTTGCTCTGGCAGAGGCTGGAGCTGTTCCTGTTGCCCTGGATTACTCCCATGCAGCACTGAAACTGGCCAGAGAGTCTGCCAGTCAAAAAGACAGAACTCTTCTTCTTGTCTGTGGTGATGCAAACGCTCTTCCCTTCAAATCTGACGCTTTTGATCTGGTGTTTCATCAGGGAGTAATGGAACACTTCCATGACCCTGACAGAATGGCAGATGAATGCGCCAGAGTTACAAAACCCGGGGGCAGCGTTCTTGTTGATGTTCCCCAGACCTTTCACATCTATACAGTTATGAAGAAGCTGCTGATTGCTCTGAATGCCTGGTTTGCAGGGTGGGAAACCCAGTATTCCTCTGCAGAGCTGAAGAAATACCTCATTGAGAGGGGACTTGAGCCATGGGCAGAATACAGCAGGTATTTCGCCCCGTCACTGGGGTACAGAGTACTGAGGGAAATACTCATGAAGACAGGTATCAAGCTTCCTATGAAACCGGTAATTATTCCTCCTGTTCACAGGCTGAGGGGCAGAATAAGGGCACAGGTGGAAGATTCCAGACTGGGCCAGCTGACAGGTGTAATCATCGGTGTTTTCGCAAGGAAACCTGCTGAATGAAAATACTTGCACTGAACTGGCGCGACCTGAAGAACCCTGAGGCAGGCGGAGCAGAAATCCATCTGCATGAAATACTGAAGAGAGCTGTTGCCGCAGGGCATTCAGTAACACAGGTTTCACACTCTATTGAATGGCTTCCTGATAATGATGAGATAGACGGAGTGGAGATAAGAAGACACGGCAAATGGTACTCATACAACTACACTCTGAGAAAATACTGTGAGTCACTGAACCTGAACTCCTTCGATCTGATCATAGAGGATATTTGCAAAGTACCTGTATTTGCCCCCAGATGGAGCAGCGTACCTGTACTGGCCATAGTTCCTCACCTCTTCGGGACTACTGCTTTTCGTGAAGTTTCTGTTCCGAAAGCTCTCTATGTAAACCTTCTTGAATCATTCATACCGTCTGTTTACGGCAAATGCCGTTTTGCGGCAATCAGTGACAGCACCAAGAAAGACCTTGTAAGAAGAGGCATTGAAGAAGAGAGGATTGCGGTTATCCCCTGCGGTATCGACACTTCCTTCTACAGACCTGCCCCTTCTGCAAAGGTTGAAACTGAAAGACTGATTTTCCTTGGCCGACTGAAGAAATACAAAGGGGTTCAGCACCTGCTTCAGGCAGTAAAAATTCTTCACGAAAAGAATCTTCCGGTAAAACTTACTGTTATCGGTGAAGGTGATTACTCAAGAAATCTCAAACTCCTCACAGGCAAACTGGGCCTTCAGGAAAGCGTGGAGTTTTCTGGATTCATCAGCCAGGAGGAAAAGCTCCACTGGCTCAGAAAGGCCAATGTGGCTGTCTTCCCATCTGCAAAAGAGGGATGGGGGCTTACAGTCATTGAGGCAAACTGCTGCGGAACACCTGTTATAGCCAGCGATTCCGATGGGCTTCGAGACTCTGTAAGAAATGGTATCACAGGCTATCTGGTTCCCCACCAGAATCCGAAAGCTCTTGCTGAAGCGCTGGAGAAGCTTATAAGGAACCCTGAAGTAAGGTCTGAACTCTCTGAAAACGCCAAGAAGTGGGGAAAAACCTTTAACTGGGATAATACAGGTAAAAAAATGCTGAAAGTGATGGAAGAAGCAGCAGGAGGCTCCTGATGCCAAAGACGCATTCCACTTTTCAGAAGGTTCTTCTCCGCCTGAAAGAATCAGCGGCATGACAAGCTTGATAAAACTTCGCCGGCTGCTTCACGCAAATCCTGAGATATCAGGAAGAGAAACTGGAACTGCAGCTGTCCTGAGAAATTTCCTTCTTGAAACAAATCCCGCTGAACTGATGGAGAATATGGGAGGCAATGGCCTTATTGCACGATACACCGGAGCCTCTTCGGGAAAAACAATACTGATAAGATGCGATATGGACGCAGTACCGGTTCATGAGAACTCGAACCTTTCCTATGGTTCCTGCAGTGCCGGCGTCTCCCATGCGTGCGGCCACGATGGGCACATGGCGATAGTTGCAGGAGTGGCAGAGTCTCTCAAAAAGCTTCCACTGCTGAAAGGTACAGTGCTTCTTCTCTTTCAGCCTGCAGAGGAGACAGGCAGAGGCGCTGAAGCAGTTCTGAAGGATATGGCACTTAAGCAGGTCAGCCCTGACATGGTCTTCGGCTTTCACAACCTGCCTGGATTTCACCTGAACAGCGTTGTCACATCATTCGGGCCCTTCGCCTCAGCATCTACAGGATTAAGGCTTGAGTTCACAGGCAGGGAAGCCCATGCAGCAGAACCTCAAAATGGCAACAGCCCTGTTCCCATGCTGGCAGAGCTGATTCCTGCACTTAACAGCACAGGCAGCAGAGATCACGGTAACTTCATTACCGTAACTCACTTGAACTCAGGGAAACCTTCCTTCGGCATCTCTCCAGGGAAAGCAACAGTCATGGCAACCCTCAGAGCACCTGATGATTCAGCTCTGAAACAGATGCTTGTTATCACAGAAGATACAGTTACTGCTCTGTGCAGAAAACACCGTATTAAGTTTCAATCCTTTCAGGAGGAACCATTCCCTGCCACGGTGAACGACAAAGCCTGCTCTGAAGCAGTACGAAAAGCTGCAGGTCTCACAGGGCTGAACTGCCAGTCTCTCACCAGCCCATTTCTCTGGTCTGAGGACTTCGGTCATTTCACTTCACAGTTCAGGGGAGCAATGTTCGGCCTTGGTGCCGGCACAGACTGCCCGGCACTGCACAGCGGAAATTATGACTTTCCGGAACAAATGATCAAGCCTGCAATAGAACTTATAAGAGAGCTTATGAATATAGTTCTGTAGCTGTTACTGAAAACCTTTGCTTATAATATCGTTGATGGGAGACAAGGAGGAAGTAGTATGTCAGAAGCTTCTGAAAGCACCATTCGATACTACAGGCAAAAGGCGTTTGAACTTACTTACAGGTATGAGATTATTGATGTGAGCGATCTGCACAAAACTCTGAAGGAGAACCTCGGTTATAAAAGCAGATTGCTGGAACTGGGCTGCGGTTCAGGAAGAGATGCGGCTTTTCTGAAACGATTTGGAAGCATCAGGGAGATAACTGCAACTGACGCCTGCATGGAAATTCTGGCTGAAGCCTCAAGGATACATCCGGAGATAGCAGCCGACCTGTCTCAACTGATCCTTCCCCACGGGCTGATGGAGCTTCTCCGAAACGGTCGTTCCTTTGACGGTATATACTCCATTGCCACCCTTATGCATCTGGTTCCGGAAGATATAACAGAAACCCTGAAAAACTGTTTTATGCTCCTTGAACACGGAGGCATACTCTTTATCTCCATTCCCGGCCCAGGACCGCACAGGGAAGAAGCAGACCCGAGACTGTTCACCTGTAAACCCTTGAACTGGTGGCAAAATCAGCTTGAGGAGCTTGGAATGAAGGTAATAGCCGCTACTGAAACTGAAGACGGAGAGAAAAGACCGGAGATCACCTGGTTGAACATCACTGCAATGAAATAGTCAGAGGTTCAGAAGGTTTCTCATACGAGAAATTACCTGCCGGATTCACAGGATTGTCATATGTGAACACTGTACGGGCAATTCCCTCTGCTTTTTCTGTAACTCTGCCGAATGAAAACCTGCTGCATTTCGCTTACAGTGGAACACAGAAGGTTTCGCAGGTATAATATGGAGGAGGTTGAGATGAAGAGCATGATGATTCTATCGCTGGCAGTTTTCACTTCACTTGCCCTGACCGGCTGTTCAAACCCGTTTGACTATTCCATTCAGCTTCGTTACGAAGTTACCGGTTCAGCAGAAAGTGCTGACATAACCTATGAAAACATGAACGGCGGTATTTCTCAGCTCACCGGAATTTCCCTTCCCTGGTCAACTACCATTTCTGCTGACCCTGGAGACTATGTCTACCTGGCTGCCTTGAACAACGGAGAAACTGGTTCAGTAACAGTCACTATTTATGATGACGGCAAGGTGTTCAGGAGGGCAACAAGCCAGGGAAGCCATGTAACCGCTTCAGTCAGCGGAGTTCTTGATTAGCCTGTCCCGCAGGCTCTGCCATTTGTATAATCACTGTTAACTTAATTCTGAACAATGAAAATCCCTACCAATCAGGAGAGAATATGAAAAAGCTGGTTATTGTCGGTGGAGTCGCCGGTGGAGCAAGTGCTGCCGCAAGGGCGAGAAGGCTTGATGAAAACCTTGAAATAGTGGTGTTCGAGAGAGGCGATTACATTTCATATGCCAACTGCGGGCTGCCGTACCATCTCAGTGGAACCATTCCCAGCAGAGACAGTCTTCTGCTCATGACACCTGAACTCTTCTTTGAGCGTTTTAATGTGAAGATACATACAGGCCATCTTGTTACCGCTGTGAATCCCGGAGATCACACTGTATCGGTTAAAAACCTGAAAACAGAAAAAGAATTCACCGAAAGCTACGACAAGCTGATTCTTTCCCCTGGTTCCTCTCCTCTCATGCCCCCTATTCCAGGCGCCGACGACAGAGATGTAAGCGTTTTGTGGACAATTCCGGACATGGACATCATCAAGGGCAGAATAGAAAAGGGCAGAAGAGCTGTTGTGGTAGGCGGCGGCTTCATCGGTGTGGAGGTTGCTGAAAATCTTGCTGAAGCAGGGGTGCATACAACACTTGTGGAAATGCAGAAAACCATTCTTCCGCCACTTGATGATGAAATGACTGTACCTCTGGAAAGGGAACTGGTACAGGGCGGTGTAAATCTACGGACATCATGCAGGGTTAATGGCTTCAGAAGGGAAAAGGGTGTACTTTATGTGGATCTTGACAACGGCGAGAGCATTCCTGTGGATTTCGCAGTGATGTCTGCCGGAGTCAGGCCCAACAGTGAACTTGCGAAGAACACAGCAATTGAGGTAAACCCCCGGGGCGCCATTGTTGTAAATGAAAAGATGGAAACTGCCGAGAAGGACATCTACGCTGTTGGTGACGCAGTTCAGGTCACTGACCCTGTGACAGGCAACGCAACAAGCATTCCTCTGGCAGGGCCGGCTAACAGACAGGGCAGAATTGCAGCGGAAAACGCCCTTGGAGGGAACTGTGTTTACAACGGCACATACGGCACCTCAATTGTCAAGGTTTTCAATACCTCTGCAGGAAGCACAGGAGTCAATGAAGCCACGCTGAAGAAAAACGGCATTCCGTACAGAAAACTCTACATACATCCTGTAAGCCATGCCAGCTACTATCCCGGTGGGGCGAAAATGGCAATAAAGCTTCTCTTTACAGAAGAAGGCAGAATACTTGGTATGCAGGCAACAGGCGCTGATGGTGTTGACAAACGGGTTGATGTTGTTGCAACTGCCATAAGAAACAACATGACCATCCATGACCTTGAAGAGCTTGAACTCTCCTATGCGCCTCCCTTCGGCAGTGCCAAGGATGCAGTAAACTTTGCAGGCTTTGTTGCTGCCAACATGAATGCAGGGCTAACTGAACAGGTTTACCCTGACTCCATACCGGAGAACAGTTTCATACTTGATGTAAGGGAAGAAGAGGAAACCATTCTGGGAACCATTCCCGAAAGCACACTGATTCCTCTTGGAGAACTGCGAAACAGAATAGACGAGATTCCAAAAGACAGGCACATAGTTATCTACTGCGCTGTTGGAATCAGAGGTTATGCCGCAGAGAGAATACTGAAGCAGAAAGGCTACAAGGTCTCCAATCTCTCAGGGGGATTTGCCACATGGAAAATGTTCAACGAAATAGGCGCATACAAGAACGCTGAGGATGTGCCAAAAAAAAAACTAAACAATCCGGCGGCAGCCTGTGAACCCTGCAAGTGTATAGACGCTAATGGTCTCCAGTGCCCGGGACCTATTGTTACTGTAACAAAGGCCATGAAAGACCTGCAGCCCTCTCAGGAGGTGGAAATTACCGCCACCGACAGGGGTTTTGCAACTGACCTTCCAGCATGGTGCAGGTCTACAGGCAATGAACTGCTTTCTATGGAGGAGAATAACGGAGTATACCTGGCCAGGGTAAGAAAAGGCTGTTCAAATGAAAAAAGCAGTAATCGCCGGAATGCCCCGGGGAAAAGCGCCGCAATCGTAATGTTCAGCAATGACATGGACAAGGCAATGGCAGCAATGATAATTGCCACAGGCTATGCGTCACTGGGCCACGAAGTAACTGTATTCAGTACATTCTGGGGGCTGAGTGTTTTCCGCCAGGCAGGGAAAAAGGCAGGTTCCAGGGATTTTATCTCAAAGATGTTCGGCATGATGCTTCCAGGCAGTGCCAGAAAACTTGCTCTCTCAAAGATGAATATGATGGGCGCAGGGCCTCTTATGATGAAACATGTGATGAAGCAGAAGAATGTCGATTCCCTTCCAGACCTTATAAAACAGGCAAAGGAAATGGGCGTCCGGTTCGTTGCCTGTGAAATGAGCATGAACATCATGGGACTCAAGAGGGAAGAACTCATGGACGGGATTGACATTGCAGGAGTGGCAGAATTCGCAACTATCTCCGAAAGGAGCGACGCAACACTCTTTATCTGATTCTCTGAACAAAATGCAGAACGACTCAAGAGGCAAAAGATAATTCCGGAACAAAATCTGAGGGATACTCCCTGAGAGCAGCTGAATGCTCACGGATAAATGTCGGGTCTTAAGCCTGGCAGAAGTGGAAAGCATCATGGAGAAACGGTAAAAATCCCGCTGCATGAAGATTGATCAGAACAGATGGTATGGCCCAGGTGATGATTCACCGGGCCATATCTGATTACAATTTAAAGCAGCTGTCCGCAGAACAAAAAAGGTGCTGCCGGCTGACAGATCAGCCTGAAATATCCTCTTCCGGTACTTCGTATAGAACCCTGCACCGATTTCTCATTATCAGATCCTCTGAAACGACCCTTCCTGAGACTGCCTCTGTTTTTTCACGCCACAACTCATTCTCTCTGTACACAAAGCTTCCATTCCTGACGAAACGGTGCTTCTTTTCGTAAACACGGTACAAATGCTCCGGAGGCATATCCGACAGAATCTCTCCCTCAAGATACTCGTCCCCTGTCTTTACCCTTATCTGATAATCACAGGAGGTATCGTTTCTGAAGGAGAAATCCAGGTAGTTGTAGAACACTGTGGCCCCTGTTCCAAATGGAACTTTTCTCTTGTGGTCAGGGAACGGATCAGTGGCATGCCTGTGCCGTTCCACAACTGTCATAGGGGTCTGCAGAACCATCCAGTGGAGCAGGTTGGAAAGCTGACACAATCCCCCTCCTGACATCGAGACAAGGTTTCCAAAGGAAAGCTGAAGACCTGGAAGAAAGCCCCTTCCGGCACTTGGTTTGCCTACCAGCCTCCACAGGGAAAAGGTTTCACCTGGTCTGACAACAACCGAATCAACCAGAGAACAGGCCAGGGAAAGACTCTTTACCTTGTTTCTCTGCAGTTCCATATCAGCTCCGGAAAGCTTCCGCAGAAGAAGGGATTTGTGACTGACAACAGAATGACTCAGCCTGTCTGCGTCCCTGGTCATAGCATAGTCGGTGTTCCCGAATCTCCACTTCAGATTTCTTCTGAACCTTCTGAGAGAAACAGACAGAAGGTAGAAGAACCGGTTCCTTGATGAGAGCGGTTTCATGTTGCTCAGAAAAGCCCCTTTACATTACCGTCAGAGTCTACATCCATTTTCATCGCCGCAGGCTCTTTGGGAAGACCGGGCATTCTCATGATATCACCTGTTATGGGTACAAGAAAACCTGCACCTGCTGATATTTCTATTTCCCGAACCGTTACCACAAAGTCCTTGGGTCGTCCGAGCAGTTTCGGGTTGTCAGAGAGAGACTTCTGGGTCTTGGCTATGCATACTGGAAGTTTGTGGTAGCCGAGCCTGTTTATTACTTTCAGGTCTGACTTTGCCAGAGAGGTGTAATCGATGTACTCTGCGCCGTAAATCTCCCTTGACACCGTTTCGATCTTTTTCTTGACATCCCAGTTCCAGTCGTACAGAGGTTTGAAATCACAGCTGCAGTCTCTGGCGTTCTTTTTCACCAGATAAGCCAGTTCCTCCATTCCTGCTCCTCCAGCGGCAAAGCCATCCCCAACTGCAACAGGAACTCCCAGCTCTCTGCACCTTGAAAGAACCACATCAAGCTCCTCCTGTGTATCAGAAGCAAACCTGTTGAGGCATACCACTTCCGGAAGCCCGAACTTCCTTATGTTTTCTATGTGCTTCTCCATGTTGGGAAGCCCTGCAGCAACTGCATCCGGATTGGAACCTGACCTGTCCTTCTTTTTTAAACCGCCGTGCATTTTCAGCGCTCTGCAGGTTACCACAAGAACACAGAGAGAAGGACACAGATCCCCGTACTGACACTTGATGTCAAAGAACTTCTCTGCACCCAGATCAAAACCGAATCCGGCCTCGGTTATTGCCCAGTCGGAGAAGGCAACTGCCATCTGGGTTGCAAGTATTGAGTTGCAGCCATGGGCAATGTTGGCAAAGGGACCGCAGTGAACAAATGCTGGATTACCCTCCAGAGTCTGAACAAGGTTCGGCTTGATGGCCTCTTTCAGCAGCATCGCCATGGCGCCGGTTACGCCGATTTGCTCCGCAGTGACCGGTTCCCTGTCGTATGTAAGACCTATGAATATTCTGTTCATTCTGGATTTCAGATCATCCATGTCCTTCGAGAGCGCCAGAATAGCCATGATTTCAGATGCAGCGGTGATGTCGAATCCGCTCTCCCTGGGAACACCCTGGGTTCTTCCGCCAAGTCCGATGATAGTATCCCTGAGGGAACGGTCATTCATGTCCATAACTCTGCGGAAACTCACAGTACGAGGGTCGATTCTGGAGGGATTGCCCTGATGCAGATGGTTGTCCAGCGCAGCGCAGAGAAGATTGTTGGCTGCTGTTATGGCATGCATGTCTCCGGTGAAGTGGAGGTTTATGTCCTCCATTGGAATAATCTGCGAGTAACCGCCTCCTGCGGCTCCTCCCTTCACGCCGAAGATAGGACCTAAAGAAGGTTCACGAACTGCACAGCAGGCCCTCTCTCCTATTCTGTTAAGCCCCTGGGTCAACCCGATTGTGGCAGTTGTCTTCCCTGCACCTGCAGAGGTGGGGGTAATGGCTGAGACAAGAACGAGCTTGCCTTTCCCTGAGGCTTTTTTCTTCAGAGCGTCAAGATGCACCTTTGCCTTGTCGGTACCGTAAAGATCCAGGTCTTCTTCAGAAAGCCCCAGCTTGGCAGCTATCTCTTGAATAGGTGCGGACTTCGCCGAGCTGGCTATCTCTATGTCAGTGGGAAAACCGGCCATGTCATTCCTCCCTGTTGTTATCTGTAAGGTTCTGAACTGTTTCTATCTGTGAAGAAGGATCATCTGCTCGATTTCAGTTTTCCGTATGTATCACTTCAGATCCTCTGCAGCCTTGAAGAAACCTTCAAAAGCCTTTTGCCGGAACTGATCCGGAAAACTCTTTCATCACTTCTCAGATCTCTTCCACAAACTCCATTGAGCTTTTCATAACGGAAATGACTTTGCAGTACCCTTCCAGCCATTCCGGTTCAATGGAGAATCTTACGGTACTATACCACCTGAGCCTGATCAATGCCCCTTCAGTTACCAGGAAAACCCCTCCATCTGAACCTTTAATGAGATGTTCAGAAGAACTGAACAGACAGATTGCAGCAGCTGGAATTTCATTGCCAGGGGCAGCGTAATCTTTGCCGGCACGGATTCACAGTAGTTTCTGACTGCGCCATGGTCTTGAAAATGCTTACAGTGGAGAGGTAACGCGAATCCTCTCTCCATCAACGGAGAACTGAATCAGTTCATTATCTGAGAAATAGTACCTTTTCTCAGTCATTTCGTATTAACCTGAAACAAAGCAGATTGCCACTGAGGTCACAGAGGTATTCCAGGCATCCTGCTGCCACTGCATAACAGTCAATCTCAGTGATGAACAGCAGTTCAGGCCCTGAATAGTTCTCATCACAGGTTACCTCAAACCTGATTTACCGGAACCGCTTAGTCAGCCGGCTCTGTCTGCCGAAGAATGCTCTGAAAGAGCTTACCGCCCTGCTCATTCTGGAAGTGTTCCATTCTCCTCTGTGCAATCTGATCGCTCACGGGTATCTTTGTCATTGGCGCAGGTTCCTCTCTGAATTAAGAGTTTCAGCCGATTCTCAATTCTAAGGAAAGGGACTTGGCCTCAAAGCAATTTACACCAATCTGCGGACGGGACCCGGCTCTGAAAGCGTAAGTGCAGAGAAAGAGCAGTTCAATTGTAAACTCCGGGAAACAGACAGCGGGATCACCATCTGAACTCTTCACTTACAATGGCAGTTTTCCTACTCCATCAGGTACAGCCTGTGGTAGTCTTCCGTAAAGATATCAAAGGCAAGTATACCCTCTGGAGACACATCCATCTGAACATAATATGCAGAATCAGGAAGCTCTGCTCTGACCTCTCCAAGGTGCTCGCCTTCTGGAGATACAATGTCCCACACATCGCCGGGCACCCCTCCTCTGCGGCACCAGATGTTACCTTCGCCGTCAACTCCCAGACTGCTGATGAAAGGATGATCTTCCGGCATGTTCACCGTATTCATCTCCATCTCACCGCTTCCGTCTGAAAAAGCGTAAGAGCAGTAAATACATCCTGAAACAAAACCGGAATCAGGAGCTGCTGTCAACCTTTCTCTTTCACTGAAGAGAAGCAGTGTATCCAGAGGTTCTGAACTCTCTCCGAACACCTCAACCATCCAGCGGTCATTCTCTGCCATGCTCACATACAGCCTTCCTCTGCCATCACCTGCAGCGTTAAGGAATCCTGGAGTGAAATCAGTATCAGGCGAGGGATTTCCATCCCATCTGAAATACTCGGTAAGCTGTTCACCGGTTACAGCATGGTATCTGCCGAGAAAATAAGAGACCATTGGCTGTCCGTCTTGAAAGTCAGTGAGAAAATAGTAACCTACAAAGGTGGAGTCATCGAAAGGAATAAGATCCAGTGGCAACCCTGTCATGCGGGGCATTGTCCATCTGCCCAGATAGTTTCCGTTTTCATCCAGAGCATTTACAGCTCCCATGAGCTCACCGACAACAATGATACCTGAAGAGAGGCAGGTAAGCTTCTGAGGATACTGAAACTCTCCAGGCCCTTCTCCCAGCCCTCCTGCGCTGAAGAGAAAAGAGCCATCCCTGTCAAAGACAGATACTGTTCCTTTTACTCTGTCCAGAACAGCAGGCCTGCCCCCTGAAAAGGTGGTGAAATCTGCTATTGATCCAAACATGTAGCAGCTGTCCCCTAACAGAATACCGATGGAATCCACCACCTGAAGAGTGTCCTGTAAAATGGCGGTTTCCACAGGCTGTACAGGATTGTTTTCTTCAGCGCAGCCGAAAACTGACAGCAGAATCGAAACAAGAATTATCTTTCTCATCAAGACACCTCCTCTTGCCAAATGATTATAAATTCATTTCAGACATATATCATATTTATAGCTCTTAATAAATTGCATAATATTGTTTTTTGATGCCGTTAACAAATCAGACCTCTGTGATGTCGGCTTTCTCCAAATGGTAAATAGCTGGTTCTGTGCAGTAAAAGGGCAGCTCTTCCAATTCTTTTCGGGAGACTCCCAGAGAATCAAGAAGCTCGCTGATTTCCGCAGGCTCCTCCAATACCTTTGTTTCTTCCTCAAGAATACTCTTGAGCCCTTTTTCCAGCGAAACATGACCTGCCCTGATGTTGGCAGAAATGGTCATCCATCGTTTTGAGTAGCCGAACTTTCTGGCCAGCAGATAGTCGCTGACCTGTGAAACGGAACAGTCAACATGGCGGGTTTCGCCATCGGAAAGGGGTTCCCAGTCAAGCTCCCTTTTCACCGTCTCCAGTATATCGTCTTCACGCCATTCCACATACCTGGGCAGTGAGATAAGTTCAAACTGACTGATAGTGTCCGGATGGCTGACGATTCCCTTCAGCTCCCTGGAGCTGAAATCCCCTGCGTACTTCATGAACCTTTCATAGTGATGCCTGAGCATTCCCAGCACATTGAACTCCACACGGGAACCTGACACACCTCCGTGAATGATGGTGTTTATTCCTTTGTCTTCAGCCACGGAGAACCCTGCGCAGCAGCATCCCTGGCAGCACGGTGTGCAGAAATCCCCTGTTCGAAGCAGAAATGCTCTGTACAACTTGTAGAGTGCTTTTCTATCAGTTCTTATGTAAGTAATCGGTATTTGCAGCTTCTCCGTAATTTTTCGAAGATTTCTCTTTGCTGTTTCAGTAACAAATCCATTATCAAAATTAGCTCCTATTACATTCAGTTTGTATACACCTGCTGCGAGGTATGCGGCATATGCGCTGTCCATACCCCCACTCAGAGTTACCAGCACCGGTTTTCCTGAATCATTCAGTCTCTGAACTATTTTCTCAAGTTCTTTTTTTTCTGCCTCAAAGTTGTTGTCATTCCATTTTTTCTGATAGGTATTGCAGACATTGCATATCCCTTTTTCAGAAAACTTTATGCCTGGATAAGTTTCAGGCAAGAGACATTTTCTACAGAATATCATATTTTCTCCCACTATCAAAGAATTAAAATTATCTTTGAACAACCTAAGAAAACATGGGAAAGAGGTCAAGTGGTCACATGGAATTCTGTATTTACCCGAAAATAGTCTTTCAGCGAGAAAGGAAGGCAGCACTGAAGGGCATATTGCTTCAGCAGAAGCCTGAATGTCGTGCTACACCCTCATATGCCGCCAGGTTCTCTCTTCTGTATCAGTCAGCAGGTATGCTGCTCTTGAAGGCTGTACCGCACTGCCGCAGCTGATAAGGGCTGCAGGGCGTTAACGGATGCGGTGCAGGGTTGGGGCTTCTGCCAATATGGCACGCTCCGCCACACATATTTCAATTTTCAAAATTAACCGGCCCTGCGGATATAAGACGGCAATTCACGCGGTACTCCAGAGTGCGGCATATTGACGCAACATCTCCCGGCACAGCCTGTCACTCTGCTGTACCATGAGCGCAAATGAAAACCGCCACGCCCCCTGAAAACGGGGCCGTGCCGGCAGGGGTCTTGCAGAGCGCGGGACAATACAGCCGGAGGCACACCCGGCCACCGCCGCGCCTTACGCCTTGAGGATTACCTTCATGGCCTTTTCATGGGCCGCATTGCTGAAGACCTCATAGGCTTTCATGATATCGTTGAGTTCGAAACGGTGTGTCACAAGCTGCGCTGGATCAACCTTGCCGGAGCGAAGGGTTTTCAGCAGCATCGGCGTGGTGTTGGTGCAGACCAGCCCCATCGAAATGTTGACATTCTTGATCCACAGATCCTCAATATGCAGCTCCACCGGAGCACCGTGCACGCCGACATTGGCAACATTGCCGCCCTTGGCCACGATCTTCTGGCAGACATCAAAGGTCGCAGGAATGCCAACCGCCTCAACGGCCACATCGACGCCCATGCCATTGGTCATTTCCATGACCCTGGCAACAGGATCTTCCTTACCGACCTCAACCGTGTCGGTGGCACCGAAGGTCCTGGCCATCTCCAGCCGCGCTGGGTCCATGTCGATCATGATGATCCGGCCTGGCAAGTAGAACTGAGCTGTCAGCAAAACGGCCATGCCCACCGGCCCTGAGCCAACGATGGCCACAGTGTCACCGGGCTTGACTCCGCCATATTGCACGCCGATTTCCAGACCTGTCGGCATGATGTCCGACAGCATCACCAGTGCTTCCTCGTCGGCACCTTCCGGAATTAGGTAAAGCGAATTGTCCCCATGCGGGACGCGCACATACTCGGCCTGGGTGCCGTCGATCAGGTGGCCGAGGATCCAGCCGCCGTCGTAGCAATGGGCGTAGAGTTGCTTCTTGCAGTTCGGGCAGGAGCCGCAGGAGGTGACACAGGAAATCAGTACAGGATCGCCCTTCTTGAAGTTGCGCACCGCGGTGCCGACCTCCTCAACCACACCGACACCCTCGTGGCCCAGTGTCCGCCCTGGCGTAACGGCAGGCACATCGCCTTTCAGGATATGCAGGTCGGTGCCGCAAATGGTTGTCTTGGTGATCCTGACGATCACATCGGTCGGCTTCTCAATGCCGGGTTTGGCCTTCTCAACCCACTCTTTCTTTCCGGGGCCGTTATATACAAGTGCTTTCATACTCTTCTCCCTTAGTCATACGTTTACAGATTCTGCTCACTGTACGACGCTATGTGCGAGCTGTGCCGGTCCAGAATTCGGACAAGTGCAGATAACGTCAATGACCGACTGCATCCGTCCGCCACCGCAGATCATCTCCGTCCTGGTATGGTGTAGAGAGTCTCTACTGAGCAGCACCCGGCAGGGTACTCCGCCCGGATTTCTCATAACCACAGTTGAAAAGGCCGTTCCAGAGCGTCATATTACATTGGAAGCCAACAATATAACACTCAATAGAAACGGCCTTACCATGAATGCATAGCGTCACTTTGATAATAATCAATTGTCTCTCGAATTCCAATGGACCTGGAAAAGAAAGATTGAAACCGGGTTTGATGTCGAATACATTTCGTCAGATAGCGGCGTCCTTCCGCTCAGGGAGTTCGAAGCTGGAACAGGTATTATCTCAGGGCTGCCAGACAGAGACAGAATGCTTTACGAGAGGTTCTACTGTGCAGGAGTTAAGATGGAGAACAGGATCAAAGAGCAGCAGCTCAATCTGTCTGCCGACAGAACCGGCACACACTGGATCTCCCCGAATCAGCTGAGGCTGCGGTTTTCACCCTTTACCTGCATTCTTCTGAATGCCTGCAGAACACTCGGCATGAAGGGTCTCCATCTTTTTCGGGGCTCAGTGCAAATCGATTCGCTGGAAACTGATGTGGGTTGGAACTGCCATCAGGTTCAGTGTAAAGAGAAACATTATCAGTTTAGCCATCGGGTATCCCCTATAGAATTCTGTCTGATTCACCGTAATATCTGTTCCATTCCACTTCGAATATGAGAATCCGGTTATTTGCAGAGGATGCCTGAAAAGACAGTTGGGGGAGTATAACCTCATGGCTTGAATGCCCTGTTGAAGTGGGCGATCAGGACTATAATTTCTTTGAAATGACACCAAATTCTATCCATTCACCGGCAATGGAGCAAAATCAGGCAGAATTCAGTGAAAGAGGGGTATGAGAAATCCGCGACGGATTCTCCGCATCAAGCCTGTCTCTTCTTCACCCTTTTGCCTCTTTGTTTGAGAATCAACGAAGGCGCTGTCACTTTGCAGTCTATTCCTGCTTTTGTCAGTGCCAGGTGTACTGTGTATCCACCAGGTCCGTCCCCATAGCAGCATTTGATGGATGATTCTGACCCGCTCCTGCTGATTTGCTTAATGAGCTTGTCATTTTCACCAGGCACAGAACACAGATACCTTGCCTGTTCTCGCCAGGGATCAGTGATGGCTATCTCAATGCCGTCCTAATGGATATCAAAACCTGCATATCTTATTGACACAATGTACCCACCCTTCCTGCTGAGTTTTTCCGGCAAGGGTAAGGTACCCTGTTCAGAGGTGGCACTGCAACCAATATGTCCAAGGGTGTGAAATGCCATGTCAATAGCCCCGGGAAAACCGGGGCTTTCAGGGAACTGAATGCTATTTACAGAGGATTCTGTCCAGAACGCCGTTCACGAATGAACCGGTCTTGTCATCCTCGAACTCCTGCGCAAGTCTGACAGCCTCCTGGATGGCAACTGCAGCAGGGGTATTCAGGTAATCCGTTTCAGCAACAGACTGTTCCAGAATGAGTCTTGTTATCTTCGTTAGTCTGTCCATGGACCAGTTCCTGAGAGCAGGTTCGATCTTCCGGTGTATCTCATCCAGATTGGTGTTTACCGCGTCACCGAGAGTTTTTATCCAGTCTCTGGTTTCCGCGTCACGGACCCTCTCGGGAGCAGACATGCTCTCCATGTTCTCCGCAAGAGAGAGACCATTGGCTTCAGCGGCATATCTGCACTGAAGAAGGAATATTCTGCCCTTTGTTCTTCGACCCAAGTTATTCCTCCGGAATATCTTCGTTCGATACGGCAAATCCGTGGATCTGCTGGTAGAGATTTACCAGCTCAATGGCAGTCATAGCAGCATCAAAACCCTTGTTGCCGCTCTTTGTTCCAGCTCTGTCCACAGCCTGCTCCACAGTATCACTGGTTATCATACCGTACACAACAGGAACAGCGCTGTTCATCCCAGCCTGTGCGATACCTTTGGCATTCTCACTGGCAACGAAGTCGAAGTGAGGAGTTTCCCCTCTGATTATTGCACCCAGGCAGATAACCGCATCGAAAGATCTGCTTCTGGCCAGATTGGCTGCAACAGCAGGTATCTCCCATGCCCCTGGAACCCAGAACACATTGATGTTCTCATCCTCAACCCCGTGGCGAAGCAGGCAGTCCTGCGCTCCATCAAGAAGCCGGCCAGTAATAAAGCTGTTAAACCTTGAAACAACCACGGCTATCTTCAGGTTCTCGCCGTCAAGCTGACCCTCATGAATCCATGCCACTGTCATCAACTCCCTTCAGCAGGTGACCCATTCTGTCCCGCTTGGTTCTCAGATAAAAAAGATTCTCTTCAGTGGGGCATACCTCTATTCCCACCCGCTCTGCCACATGGAGACCGTAGCCTGAAAGGCCAATAATCTTCTTGGGATTGTTGGTCATAAGTCTGATAGACTTCAACCCCATGTCGCTGAGTATCTGTGCTCCAATGCCGTAATCCCTCAGATCAGGGGCAAAACCCAGCTTTACATTGGCATCAACTGTATCCAGACCGTGATCCTGCAGGTGATACGCCCTTATCTTGTTTGCCAGGCCGATGCCTCTGCCCTCCTGGGACATATACAGAATCACACCGCAGCCCTCATCGGCAACCTTTTTCATAGCAGCGTGAAGCTGACTTCCGCAATCACACCGCCGGCTGGCAAACACATCTCCTGTAAGACACTGGGAATGAACCCTTACCAGAACGCTTTCCTCAGAAGTAATATCACCTTTAGAGAGAGCAACATGGGTTTCTCCGTCTGTAAGACTCTCGTAAACCTTCATGTGAAACTCACCGAAATCTGTAGGCAGTTCCGCTTCAGCGGTGCATTTAACCAGAATCTCGTTTTTGTGCCTGTATTTCACAAGCTCTTCAACACTTGTAATAAGAAGACCGTGCTTCTCGGCAAATATCTCAAGATCCGGCATTCTTGCCATTGAGCCGTCTTCGTTCATTACCTCACAGATAACACCTGACGGATGCAGACCTGCCATTTCCGCCAGGTCCACTGAAGCCTCAGTATGGCCGGCCCTTCTCAAAACTCCGCCGTCTCTGGCAGCAAGAGGAAAAATGTGCCCCGGCCTGCCCAGGTCATCAGGTCTGGTATTAGGATCTATTGCCACAGAAATGGTTTTTGCCCTGTCAGCGGCACTGATACCGGTTGTAACTCCGTTTACAGCATCGATGCTCACAGTGAAAGCTGTTTCGTGGAGTGATGTGTTTCTGGGACACATTTCATGGAGATCAAGCCTTGCAAGATGCTCCCTTTTCATTGCCAGGCATATCAGACCCCTGGCATGTCTGGCCATGAAGTTAACATGATCAGCATCACAGAACTGTGCGGCAATAACAAGGTCACCTTCATTCTCACGGTGCTGGTCATCCACTACAATTATCATCTCGCCGCGCCTAATGGCGGCAATTGCATCCTCAGCGGGTCTCAGGCCGGTATTTTTCAAGGTAGTTCCTCAACGATTCTTTTGAGGCGGCGGTTTCCGCCGCTTTCACAATGTATTTTCCGATTATGTCGAATTCCAGATTTACTCTTGTTCCCTGCTTCCACTGTCCTGCTGAGGTGCTCTTCAGCGTTTCCGGTATCAGAGCAATGGAAAAATCTCTTTCTGTAAGGGAAGCCACAGTGAGACTGATACCTGAGACAGCCACAGAACCTTTCTCAACCAGGAATCTGCTGAACTTTCGGGGAAAAGAAACAGTAACCTGACAGAAAGACGACAACTTCTTTATTCCGATAACTGTTCCTGTACAGTCCACATGACCTGTTACAAAATGGCCGTGGAGTCTTCCATCTGCCTTCATGGACCGTTCAAGATTTACAGTTTCGCCGATTACAACAGGACTCACTCTGCCTGAGGTTTCAGGAGAAACATCAAAACTGATATTCCGGCCTGCGATGGAGACAACAGTGAGGCAGGAACCGTTTACGCAGACACTGTCTCCGCACGCGAGTTCCAGCTCTTTCTCAGGCACTATAAGGAGTCTGGAACCTGTTTTCTTTATTCGGCCTGTTGTCTCAATCAGCCCTGTGAACAATGGTGCCCTCCGTAAGGATATCGCTGCCGGTTCTTTCCACTGTAACATTTTTCAATCTGATCATATCATCAATACTTGCAGACCCTGTATTGCCTATGAGCGGCAGACCGGAACCTCCAAGGAGTGCCGGAGCAGTGAATATGCTGAGCCTGTCAACCAGCTCTGCCTTCACCAGAGATGCTGCAAGAGTTCCTCCGCCTTCACAGAAAACCATGCCAAGCCCCTCTGCAGCAGTTTTTATCAGCAGTTCATCCAGTGAATGGATATCAGGCCACAGTTCAACGAAGTCAGGCACCTTGATGTGAAACGGTGAGGCCACCACAGTCCTGCCGCCATCCCTGAAAACCTTCAGGGACTGTGAAAGTTCCCTGTCTGTGAGAATTATTCGTACAGGCTGCTGGTCATTAGGGCAATCAACACTGCGAACGGTAAGAGATGGATCATCCTTCTCTGCTGTACCTGCGCCAACCAGTACTGCATGGGCATTCTTTCTGTACAGGTGAACCCTTCTTCTGGATTCAGGGCCTGTTATCCACCTGCTGCTGCCGTCTGCTGCTGCGCTTCTTCCATCCAGAGTTCCTGCCATCTTCAGATGAAGGAAACTTCTTCCTGTGCGAAGGTGATGCAGATAAAGACTGTTCAGCTCCTCTGCTTCACTTTCCATGAGGCCGGTTTCCACCTCTATTCCATTTTCCCTGAGAATACGGACCCCTTTACCGCTCATTCTGGGGTCGGGATCCTTCATGGCCACCACAACCCTTACTATTCCAGCCTGAATAATAGCTTCGGTGCATGGAGGTGTTCTGCCGTGATGACAGCAGGGTTCAAGGGTTACCACCATTGTGCAGCCATCTGCTGAATCAATTCTGCCCAGTGCCTCCCTTTCTGCATGGGGGGCACCGCAGAACCCATGAAAACCGGAAGAAAGAACAATACCCTGGCTGTTCAGAATAACAGCGCCTACCAGAGGATTGGGAAATACCCTCTTACCGCCCTTGCCGGCCTCAGCCATGGCAACAGCCATTGCATTTTGTTCAGCAGCAGAAAACAAGGATGCTACTCGACTTCCTCTATAGTAAGCCTTCCAAGAACACCGTTAACCACATACTGGGCCTCAAGGCTTCCCTGGGCCAGAATTATGTGTGTCACATCAGCCAGCTGCTGGCGGAAAGTTGGATCTATCGCAACCCACTCACCTACCCATACAGCAGGCCATGCATGGTATCCGAAGATGCCGTTGTCCACATAGACAACCCCTGCACATGTCACTGCAGGTATTCCTGCAGCACGGCAGAGAGCAACTGTAAGAATGGTATGCTCGTTACAGTCGCCTCTGAGGTTGTCCAGCACATCCACTGCTGACGGAAGTGAAACAGTGGGGACATTGTCCACTGCTCTGTCCACGAAACCTGAAATTGCAAGAGCTGCTTCCCATGCGTTGCCGGCTCCTTCAGTAAGACTGTCTGCCAGCGCTCTTATGGCAGGATCATCACTCTGTATCATGGATTCCGGCTGCAGGAATTCATTCAGTTCCTCTGATTCTACAGGAAATGGAACAGGATCAGATGGAATGGTGGAGGTAACAGTTATCACCGGTCCGTCTTCAGCGGTCTGAAGACCTGGATAGTCCAGCTGGAAATCCGACCAGTCAATCTCTCCCTGAAGCATCCATACCCTGCTGCCTGTGGCTCTCGGATCGGATACTGTGTTGGAGGTAACCGCGTAAACCTCATAAAGGTCGCTGGAAGGAACAATATTATCCTCGGTTTCAGGGGCAACCCTTGTGAGAAGCATACCCATACCGGTTTCCTCTTCTCTTACGATCTGACCCTGATAAACCCATACAGAGTTTCTCATGCCCTGCTGGGAAATAACCAGTTTAGCAGCATCTACAGTATCCCCCATCAGGGAAACCGCTTCAATGGCTTCACATGTTACCGTTGCTTCAAAGAGCATTCCGGTAGACGGGTCAAAAGTGGGAAAGACCCGCTCATCACCTGGGTGCCATTCCATCATTGCACTTGCCAGATCCACAAAAGCAGGGAGGAAATCTCCTTCAAACTCATTAGTGTAGCTTATTTCTCTTCCGGATGTATTCAGTGTTGTTTCAACCGAGTTACCAGTTCTCACAGCAGTGGCCTGAATGAGAGATGTTCCGTCTGACATGGTCATGTCCATGTATCCCAGATCCATATCAAGACCTGTTCTGGAGGTGACATCCATTGTTACAGTTCTGGTGGTGCCCATGAGAAGCAGGTGCCATTCCATTCTCTGTGTTACTAGGAGAGAATCCCCGACCTGTTCGGTGGCCATTGTCATGTAGCCCACATCTTCGCCCTGAAGGGCAACTGCGAACTTCTGATAGTCAGCTGTAGCCCATGTTTCTGCAGAAACTTCTGTTTCATTCCCGCCACATGCCCCCAGGCACAACACAAGAATCGGTATCACTGCTGCGGTCTTTTTCATTTCAGCAACCTTTCAATAACATCAGCGATTCTGGAACCGGCTTTCCCATCCCACATGGGAATAACCGGAGGTTCACCAGGCCGCTTATCTATCTGTTCCCTTACAGCATCAGATATTCCTCCAGGTTCAGGACAGAGAATGTTCGTTCCAAGGGTACATGTTACAGGTCTCTCGGTGTTGGGCCTGACTGTTACACAAGGAACACCCATCACTGAGGTTTCCTCCTGCACCCCCCCTGAATCTGTTATTACAACTGCGGCTCCCTGCTGATGCCTGATAAATTTCAGGTAATCCATCGGTTTAACAATCTCAAGATTATCAGGTATAATCCGGCTCAATCCCCATTTCTCCATGTTCTTCACAGTTCTTGGATGGGCAGGAAAAACAAGCTTCACAGGTGAAAGTGAACCGAGAGCCCTGAGTATTTCCCCAAGCTTTTCCCGCTCATCCACATTTCCCGGTCTGTGGAGGGTAACCAGACCGTAGTCGCCTTCTGGAACAGCAATCTTCTCAGCTTCCGGAAGAAGTCGGAAGAGGGTGTCTATCATCGGATTACCAACCATGCTTATGGCGCTCTCCGGTCTGCCTTCTCTGAGAAGGTTATCCCTGGCCTCGCTGCTGGTAATCAGAAGCATATCGCTTATCTGGTCGGTAAGAAGTCTGTTTATTTCCTCAGGCATGGTTCTGTCAAAACTCCTGAGACCGGCTTCCACATGAACTGTGGGAGTACTGTAACGGACAGCTGTAAGAACACAGGCCAGAGTGGAGTTCACATCTCCTACCACAACCACTGCATCAGGTTTACCCTGAATGAAAACCGGTTCGTAGGCCTTCATTATCTCTGCAGTCTGAACTGTTACAGTCGAGCTTCCCACGCCCAGATTTATGTCAGGTCTGGGAAGACCAAGCTGATCAAAAAAACTACCTGACATGGAATAGTCGTAATGCTGCCCTGTGTGAACCAGCCTTACCGGTGTTTTCAGGCTGCGAATAATGGGATCAACTTTCATGAAGTTGGGTCTGGCACCGCAGATCAGGTCTATCATGTTACTCTTTTCGAATGTCGAACTTGTCGGTTCTTCGTTTGTGCCTGCCGCCTTCAAAGTGTTCTTTCAGAAAAGCATCAGTTATCTCGGAAGCGAGAAAAAAGCCTGTAAAGCCTCCTCCGAGAACCAGTACATTGGCATCGTTGTGCCACCTGGCGTACTGAGCCATTCGGGGAAACAGGCAAAGGGCTGCCCTTATCCCTTTGAACCTGTTGGCGGCAATACTCATTCCCACTCCTGAATTGCAAACCAGTATTCCTCTCTCTGCTTTTCCTTCCAGCAGAGATTCACAGAGATCTGCGGCGTAATCAGGGTAATCAACCGAGTCAGTAGAGAAGGGGCCCAGATCGGTGACCTGGTGCCCCTCCGCTTCCAGCTTCTCCACAAGCAGCGCCTTCAGGGCATATCCGGCGTGATCGCTTGCAAGAAGCAGCTTCATTACTGTCTTCCCTGGTAGGCAGCAACAATACCGCTGAGCACGATGCTGCAGAGCTTGCTCTCAGCGCTGTCTGCGCGGCTTGTGAGTACCACCGGGTTTCTGGCCCCCATGACAACAGCTCCAAGCTCGGAATTGGCCAGGAAAATAAGGCCCTTGTAGAGGACATTTCCAGCTTCAATATCCGGCATCAGAACAATATCCGCATCACCGGCAACAGGGCTCTCTATTTTCTTGATTTTTACCGCCACAGGAGAAACTGCCAGGTCAAGGGCAAGCGGGCCGTCAAAGAGGATGTCCCCGAACTCACCTTTCTCTGCCAGCTTCTTCATCTCTGCCGCTTCAAGGGTGCAGGGCATCTTCTCGTAGGGAACTTCCTTGGCACAGACATATGTGCACTTGGGAGTTTCAAGCCCTAAAGCCTTTCCAACGATAACAGCATTCTTCAGAATCTGCCTCTTCTGCTCAAAATCCGGTGCGATGTTCATGGCGGCATCTGTCACCAGAAGAAGCTTGGAATAAGAAGGTATGTCAAAGGCGGCCACATGGCTGAGAAGCCCTTCACCTCTGAGACCGTGCTCCTTGTCAAGGAGAGCCTTGAGGAATGTGCTTGTTGCCACAAGACCCTTCATAAGAACCTGGGCTTCGCCGTTTCTTACAAGCTCAACACCCTTCTCTGCACTTTCCTTGTCTCCCTCTGCGTGTACTATTCTGATTTCGGAAATATCGAAATCGGCTTCAGCTGCAGCTTTTCTGATTCCCTCTTCAGGACCGACAAGAATACAGTCAACCATACCTCCTTCAACTGCTTCTTTAACAGCTGTAAGGGTTTCCACCTCATCAGCTCTAACCACGGACACAACACTTGAAGGGAGATCTTTTGCATGCTTTTTCAGCTGTTCAAGACTGCGAATGGGCTCCATAACCTGCCTTTCGTCATTGTAATATCTGGTCTTATTAAAACTTTGAAAGCTAATTCAAGATCGGGCACTGCCCAACTTGAAATATAGGTAAACGGTATTTCTGATGCCACATTACCGGCTGGTTGACAATACCTTGCCTGCCGTTCAGATTTGACTGACAAATTGAGTTCATACAATCATTGAAAACTGCCATCAGGCAGTACCGGAATCAGAGTTTAAAAATTCGGAGGCCTTAATGAAACACATTCCTGCAAATGAAGTAAAATCCACCATCGGCAAGCATATGCTGGCAGATGGTTACGACATGACCCTTGACCTTAGAAACAGCAGGGGCAGCTACATCAGAGATGCTGCGACAGGCCGTGACTATCTGGATCTGTTCAGTTTCTTTGCAAGTGCTCCCCTTGGTTTCAACCACCCTTCTCTTGCCAATGATGAATGGAAGAAACACATTTCGGAAGTGGCTGTCAACAAGCCTTCAAACAGCGATTTCTACACTGAAGAGATGGCTGTTTTTGTAGACACCTTTGCAAACACTGTCATTCCTGACAGCCACCCTTATCTTTTCTTTGTTTCCGGTGGAGCCCTCGCTGTTGAGAACGCGCTGAAAACCGCATTCGACTGGAAGGTTCGCAAGAACATCGCCGCCGGAAGAGGGGAAAAGCTCGGCACAAAGGTCATTCACTTCAAAAAGGCTTTTCACGGAAGATCAGGATACACTCTGAGCCTGACCAATACGGCAGATCCGAGAAAATACATGTACTTTCCGCTTTTTGACTGGCCCAGAGTAGACTCGCCTGCTGTAACTTTCCCTCTTGAGGAGAACCTGAATGCAGTAAAAGCTGCTGAAGAAAAAACCCTTGCTCAGATAGATGATGCAATAAAGGCACACGGTTATGATATAGCCTGCCTTATTGTTGAACCCATTCAGGGAGAAGGCGGAGACAACCACTTCCGTCCTGAATTCCTTCAGGCACTCAGAGAGAGGGCTGACAAGCATGAGTTCCTTCTTATCTTTGATGAGGTTCAGAGCGGTATGGGCCTTTCAGGGGAATGGTGGGCATGGCAGTCCCTTGGCGTAGAGCCTGATATTTTCTGCTTCGGCAAGAAGGCACAGGTCTGCGGTATCGCATGCAACAGAAGAGTAGATGAAGTTGAGAACAATGTCTTCCACGAGTCCAGCAGAATCAATTCTACCTGGGGCGGCAATCTGGTGGACATGGTCAGATGCACCAGATACCTTGAAGTCATGGTAGAAGAGAATGTTCTTGAGAATGTGAGAACCAGGCATAATCAGGTAATTGAGGGGCTGAATGCCCTTGCAGCTGAAAACAAGGGCAAGGTTTCAAACATCCGCGGCAGAGGGCTTATGATAGCATTTGACCTTGAGAACGGAGAGAAGAGAAATGCTCTGGTTTCCAAAATACTGGAAAACGGTGCCATTATCCTTCCCTGTGGAGACAGGACCATAAGGTTCAGGCCTCCTCTCAACATAACTTCCGAAGAAGTAGATAAGGCTATGGCTATAATCGGAAAATCAATGCAGGAAGTTCTTTAGAAATCTTATCAGAGAGGCCGCCTGGAAAAACAGGCGGTCTCACTTCATCAGAACTTTTTTCACAACTTGAGAGACATCGCTGAGAGAATACGGTTTCTGAAGCATACCGGCGATATTAAGATCACTGTATTCCTTAATGACAGCGTCTTCCGTATAACCGGTGGATACAATTATTTTTGCCTCAGAGTTCAGCTCAAGTATTCTCCGAAAGGCTTCTGCACCGTCCATTACAGGCATTGTAAGATCCAGTATAACACATGCGAATCGTTCCGGATCATTCCTGTATTTCTCCAGAGCTTCTCTGCCGTCAGAAGCAAAATCAACTGAATACCCCAGCAGAGAAAGCATCTTACCGGTAATCTCTTTCACCGAATCTTCATCATCAACCAGCAGGATGTGCCCCTCTCCGCTGGAAGGTTTTATTGCAGCCTTCTTCTTATTCTTTCGACGGTATTCAGAGCATGCAGGCAGATAAACTGTAAATACGGACCCTTTGCCCTCTTCGGAAGTAACCTCAATAGCGCCCTTATGGGCTCTTATTACTCCAAGAACTGCTGCAAGCCCAAGCCCTCGTCCTGTAAACTTCGTGGAAAAGAAGGGATCGAATACTCTGGAAAGTGTTTTACTGTCCATTCCTTTACCGGTATCAGATACCTTTATTATCACATAGTTCCCCGGCGTTAGATCGTCATTGACAAAAGTCTCGTTAAGCTCACCGGCCCTGCATAACTTGAGAGCTGTGGAAAGCTTTACTGTTCCAGGCTTGTTTTCCAGCGCCTCAGAAGCATTGGTCATCAGGTTCATAATAACCTGCTGGAGCTGCTGCACAGGATCTGCGAAAACATCAGGCAGATTCGCTGCCAAATCGTATTCAAGAGTTGTTTTCCGCGAAACAGAAACACTGAGCATCATTCCGGTATCCTGAATTACCTGATTCACATCCACTGGTTTACTCTTCGGTTCATTTCTTCCTGAATAGTCAAGCATCTGCTTTGTAAGACCGGAAGCCCGCTTTGAAGCTGAAAGAATATCTCTAAGATAACCTTCTGTTTCCATGGATAGATCTATGTCATGAAGGGCCATCTCTGCATTTCCCATTATTGCCATGAGAATGTTGTTGAAATCATGAGCAATGCCCCCTGCAAGAACCCCAAGGCTTTCCAGCTTCTGTGTGGATCTGATCTGCTCCTCCAGTTTCGTATTCCTTATCTCAGCTTCTTTTCGTTCTGTGATATCTCTGATGTGATCAATGACTTGAACCAGTTTACCTTCTCTATTAAGAACAGGATATGTTCTGACATCCAGCCAGCAATGCATATCAGGCAAGTACTTTTCCATTCGTTCTAATTTGTGTGTGTCATAGGTAAGAGATGCAGCACACTCCTTACATGGATGACTTTCACCTATAAGCTCATAGCATTTTTTCCCTTTTGTTTCCTCAGGAGTGAGGCCCAGAAATCTGTATCCTGCTTTGTTGTAGCTGATAATTCCGTACTCAGTATCCTGAACTCCTATGATGTCAGGTATTGCATCCAGAACATTTTTCAGCATTTCACGGGCATTATCCAGCTCTTTTATAACTGACTGCAATTCAGATATGTCTACTACAACGCCTATAATAGCAATCGGGTTGCCTTCTTCATCAAGAACAGTGGTACATCTGGTGGTAGAGGGAAAGGTGCTTCCATCTTTTCGAAGGCGGGCTACTTCACCTTTAAAAAACCTTTCCCAATAATATGACCAATAATCTCTTCCACCCTGGGCCTGAATTCTTCAGGATGAAACATTCTGATGTCTGAACCTATTGCCTCTTTTTCTGTATACCCGTGAAGAATTGCAAAGGCTCTATTGACGAAGATAATCTTGCCGGAGAGATCAGTTATCTCAATTCCCTCTTCAGTCTGATGAAGAGCCGACAATACAAGATTGATGCCGGCAGTGTTCTCACTGCACCCCAAAAGAAATCACCACCCTTTATGATCTTACTTTACAAAGACAATTACGGTTTTATCAATCTGTGTCAAGAACCCTGAAAACAAGAACTCATATTCCATCATAAAGGTGTGTATCAGAGATCAACAATCTCTATCTATGCATAAAGTATTAGATTATATAGACTACATTTATGCAAATCCCAATTAAGGGCTTGTTGTTCACCTCTCTCCTGCCCATAGCCTGCTGCCAGCTTGCAAGAGCTTACCTGGCTGGGCCAGCTGCTTTCCGCTGTAATCCAGGCATTTTATCTGTGAACAATGGCACAATGAAACCCCCTCAGCAGCCTTTCAGCATTAATTATCAGATAGACCATACTGATAAGTGTTCCGCTTGTTTTCTGCAGTCTGGTCTTTACTTTATTCAGTGAATATTTCACTCGGCCTTCACGGAAGTGACCCTGTACAGCATGACCCAGGCAACAGGCTAATGTATTGAAACAACGCCATTCCAGCCGCAATCATCTAAAGACCGTAGAGGATTGTCCGCCTTCTGTTCACTTTTGTTGCCCATCCTGCGCCTGAGCCAATGCATGCATAAATCACATTAAGGATATCAATCTTTATGCGGAGAATCTCTTCTGATCTGAGATGAACATCAGAAACAACATGAAGAAAGTTTTCCTCTGCTTCCTTCATAACCGAATGCCGATCTTTCAGAAAATGATTCGCTTTACTGCAACAGCTCTCCAGTTCTCTCCCTGTCTGCAATAGTCATCCTTCTGCAAGTCCGGCAGCCAGGGCCGGTCAGCAATGTATTTCTCTGCCCGCCGGAATAGTTTATCCTGATTCCCTGCGTCAAAGGGAAAACCCTATTGAATTATGAGAATGGTGTTGAGTATTTCCACTCTGTCCCTTCGAAAATCGCTGCTTGAAGGAGCAACTTAGGCAGCTGCTGTATATACAGAATACATATTCCGGAAAAAGTTTATACAGGCACTCTGGAGTTCGAAAGGCTGAGTCGGTACAATCAGATGGGGAGAAGCAGGAATACCTGTACTAAGAAAAACCCCGCTCCCTTCAAAAGGGAACGGGGTAAACGAAATATCAGGGAACGATTACCAGCGGTAGTGGGCGAAAGCCTTGTTGGCCTCTGCCATTTTGTGGGTGTCTTCCCTCTTCTTAACGCTTGCGCCTTCGTTTCTGGCAGCTTCCATGAACTCTGCAGCAAGTCTCTCACGCATTGTTTTGCCTCTGCGGCCTCTGGCGTATCCAATTATCCAGCGCATGGCAAGTGCGTCTCTTTCCTCAGGACGGACCTCCATGGGAACCTGGTATGTGGATCCTCCAACTCGGCGGCTCTTGACCTTCAGAGTTGGGCGGACATTGTTCATGGCCTTGTTGAAAACCGTTACAGGATCCTGTCCGGTCTTCTCGGCAATGATATCAAAAGCACCGTAAACTATTGCTTCCGCAGTTGACCTCTTGCCCTGAAGCATGATGTTGTTGATGAATTTGGCTATCACAAGATTGCCGTATCTCACATCAGGCAGAATTTCTCTACGCTTTGGTCTGTTTCTTCTCATCTTCTACTCCGCTCTACGATTCCCGCTTGGTTCCGTACTTGGAACGGCTCTGCTTTCTTCCCTCAACGCCGCTTGTATCCTCCACACCTCTGATGATGTGATAACGGACACCGGGAAGATCCTTGACTCGGCCGCCTCTTACAAGAACAACAGAGTGCTCGTTGAGGTTGTGGCCTTCGCCGGGGATGTATGCGGTAACCTCGAACCCGTTCCTAAGCCTTACACGGGCAACCTTACGGAGTGCTGAATTGGGCTTCTTGGGGGTTGAGGTGTAAACACGGGTACAGATACCCTTTCTCTGAGGGCAACTCGTAAGAGCAGGAGCCTTGGTTTTCTGTATCTGCTTTTTGCGCCCTTTTCGCACCAGCTGATTAATGGTGGGCAAACTTTCTCCTTTCGCGGTCAGCTCGCGCGAGCTGCCATTTCTCCTTCTACAGTGAGTGCAACTCTATACATGTTCGTACTTTTCGTCAACCTCTTCCTCCTGAACAGGTTCAGGAAGATCGGATCCGTCAGCCATGGATATTCTGATATCACGGTAGTTCCTGACCCCTGTACCTGCAGGAACAAGGTGTCCAACCACTACATTTTCCTTAAGCCCCCGCAGCCTGTCGATCTGGCCGTTAATGGCAGCATCGGAGAGGACTGAGTTGGTCTCCTGGAATGAAGCAGCAGAGAGGAAACTGGTGGTGGCCAGTGACGCCTTGGTAATACCAAGCAGCATTACATCACTGGTTGCAGGGCGTCTGCCCTGTGCCATCATATCCATGTTAACCCTGTTAAGGGTGAGGCGGCTGATTCGGGCTCCCTCAAGGAACTGGGTATCGCCTGCATTCTCCACCCTTGCCTTGCCAAGCATCTGTCGTACAACGATACCGATATGCTTGTCGTTTATCTTCACGCCCTGAAGGCGGTAGACTTCCTGAATCTCGTTGAGCAGATAATCCTCAACAGACTCGGTTCCCCTTACTCTGAGAATGTCGTGGGGATCCAGAGGCCCGTCTGTAAGCTTTTCACCTGCTTCAACATGATCCCCTTCACGGACCCTGATATGCTTGGTTGCCTGTATCTTGATACTGGCTTCCTGCCCCTGGTCACCTGTGATGGTCACTGTACGCATTGCTGCCTTGATAGGGCTGAGAGTTACAGTTCCGCTTATCTCGGCAATTGCCGCTGCGTCACCTGGTCTTCTGGCTTCAAAGAGTTCATCCACCCTGGGAAGACCACCGGTAATATCCCTCTGGAGACCTGCTCTCTTAGGCATTCTTGCCACATGGACACCGGTACTTATAAGCTGACCATCTCTTACATGGAGGGTTGCTCCGCTGGGAATGGGGTACACGCCGCGGACATGGTCTTTGATGAACTGCTCCACCGGGTCCTGGCCCTGCTGGCGCTGACGGCCTCTGGCCACGATGTGGCTTCTGAATCCGCCCTTCTGATAAAAGCTTACAAGAACCAGTATACGGCCTCTGCTTACTATATCTGAAAGGCGCATTATCACCTGTCTGGTTCCTGCATGGGCCTTATCCAGACTGGCAAAAGCCATGATGAACGGGTGCTTCATACTGAAGTCCAGCAGTTTTTCCATGAACTCGTCTTCAAGCTCATCGTTCTTTCTGCTGCTTGAGGCAGCCAGTCTCTCGGTGACTTCCTTCAGATCCTTGAAGTCAGCCATGTCTTTCTTCTTCAGAGTACCTTCAAGCTGCTGTACAATCTCTGCGAAAGCAGCATAGCTGCCTGTTCCCACCTTTCGGCAGTTCAGATTCAGGAATGGAACAGTGGAATCACTCTCTGCATGGGCAGTAATTATCTCGTCGTAGAGAGAGGTTGGCCTTACAGCATTGGTGTCTCTGTATGTGAAGACCATGCGGCCCTGGGCACCTTCAGCTTCCTCAAGAAGCTCACTGAAGGAGTGAAGCTCTTCTTCACGGCGTCTTGGACGACCTGAGAGAACAACCATGAATTCAGGCAGAATGAACACATGGGGATGAAGCGTACGGCTTCTGTCCTCAACAATTATCATCTGACGATGCTGTTCTGTGTCAATCTCCTCCTGCAGTGTAACATCCTCTTCAATGTCCACATAGTGAACTGAACCGGAATGCTCACTGACTATGGGATTACTGAAAGGCTCAGCAAGGAAGAGTATATCGTCACGCTCCACAATCTGATCGTCTGTTACAGACATGATAGCGCCGGGGCTTACCTCGTATGTGGAAAGAACTTCACCTTCGCTGTCAATGATGTCTATCTGACCGTTCCTTGAAGCGATGATACTTGTTTTACCCTCAGGATCTGTGCCTTCAACCAGGTGTATGTTTCTGAAGCTGATCTTACCTGGGTGTCTGGCCTTTACCTGATTATCCTGAGCCTCACGGGAGGATACACCTCCGGTATGGAAAGTTCTCAGCGTAAGCTGAGTTCCCGGTTCTCCGATGGACTGGGCAGCTATAACACCTACAGCTTCTCCCTTTGTAACCATGCGGTTTCTGCTCAGGTCCCATCCGTAGCACTTGGCGCAGAGACCGTGCTCTGCCTCACAGGTGAGAACCGAACGGATTCTTACAGACTCAATGGATCTGGAATCAATGTAGGAAGCCAGTTTCGGAGTAATCTCCTCCCCTGCCTCACAGATAATCTCATCTGTTACAGGATCGTATACATCCTCGGCGGTAACCTTGCCGACTATGCGCTCGCTGAGCTTCTCGATAACCTTCTCGCCCTCTTTGAGAGCAGTTATGTCACGGCCGCGAATGGTTCCGCAGTCTGTGGTTGTTATTACCACATCCTGGCAGACATCGACGAGCCTTCTGGTAAGGTATCCTGCGTCTGCAGTCTTAAGAGCTGTATCAGCAAGACCCTTTCGTGAACCGTGGGTGGAAATTGAGTATTCAATAACCGAAAGGCCCTCTTTCAGGGAACTGATAATCGGTGTCTCAATTGTCTCACCTATATCACCTGAGAGTTTCTTCTTGGGCTTTGCCATCAGGCCTCGCATACCTGCGAGCTGCCTGACCTGCTCGACACTTCCTCTTGCTCCTGAGTTGGCCATGAGGAAAATAGGATTGAACCCGTGGTTGTCGTGGCTCAACTGCTCCATCATGGAGTTTTTCACATCCTCGGTAGCCTGTGACCACACATCAATTATCTTGTTGTAACGGTCACTCTCGGTCATTTCACCTTTTCTGGCGGCAAACTCAACATCTGCCACTGCTCCGGTACTCTGGGCGATGATGTCCTTCTTGGCGTCGGGAACAATCATGTCGTCCATGCCCACAGTCAGACCGCTGATGGTGCTGTACTTGAATCCCAGATCCTTAAGGCTGTCAAGAAAAACAGCAGTCTTAACTGCGCCCAGTTCGTTGAAGCACCTGGCAACCATACGGTTAAGGCCCTTCTTGCCGAATACTTTCGCGTGGGATTCGGTGATTCCGTTGGCCATGATGTAGCCCATACCCTCAGGCACTATGTAGTTGAAAATCACCTGACCTGGAGTGGTATAGTCCTTCCAGAACTTGGGAACCCTTCTCTCGCCTTTGGAGTTGGTCTCAATTATTCTGTTGATTCCCTTTATTTTGATTCTGGAGTGAAGATTCACCTTGCCTGCATCAAGGGCGCCGATAACCTCTTCCCTGGAGGCGAATATCATTCCTTCACCCTTATCACCTGCGAGAGGCTTGGTGATGTAGTAGGCACCTATAACCATATCGTGGCTGGGTGACGCAACCGGCTCTCCGCTTGAAGGCTTGAGAATGTTTCTGCTTCCAAGCATGAGTACCCTTGCCTCTACCTGGGCCTCTGCCGAGAGCGGAAGATGAACTGCCATCTGGTCACCGTCGAAGTCGGCATTGAACGCGGCACAAGCAAGCGGGTGAAGCCTGATAGCCAGCCCCTCCACCAGTACCGGTTCAAAAGCCTGTATACCAAGGCGGTGAAGAGTAGGCGCTCTGTTGAGCATCACAGGATGGTTGGCAATGACCTCTTCCAGTATTGCCCATACTATTTCTTCCCGTTCCTCAACCTGCTTCTGGGCCATCTTAACCTTGTCACCGGTTAGCTTCGCCAGCCTGGCAACCACGAAAGGCTTGAACAGCTCAAGGGCCATTGTCTTGGGAAGACCGCACTGATGCATCTTCAGCTCAGGGCCTACAACGATTACCGATCTGCCGGAGTAGTCTACGCGTTTTCCCAGAAGGTTCTGGCGGAAACGACCGCGCTTGCCCTTGAGAAGATCGGAAAGACTTCTGAGAGGCCGCATACCGGCACCTTTAACAGGCTTTCTGCGGCTGCCGTTATCAAGAACAGCATCAACTGCCTCCTGAAGCATCCTCTTCTCGTTTCTCAGAATAACATCAGGCGCCTGAAGGTCCAGAAGCCTCAGAAGCCTGTTGTTCCTGTTGATTACTCTCCTGTAGAGATCATTAAGATCACTTGAGGCAAACCTGCCCCCTTCAAGGGGCACCAGAGGCCTGAGATCAGGAGGAAGAACAGGAAGAACCCTGAGAATCATCCACTCAGGCTTGTTGTCATTCTTTGAGTTTTCAAAGGCCACCACTTCCTTGAGCCGCTTCAGGTTCTTCTGCCTTCGGCTGATGGTGGTCTCGTTTGCTATGCTGGTTCTGAGCGCGGCTGCCAGTTCGTCCAGGTCAATCTCTGAAAGGAGCCTGGAGATCGCCTCTGCTCCCATTCCCACAGTGAAAGCGTCATCACCGTAGGTTTCACAGGCGGCGTAGTAATCTTCGTCATCCAGAACCTTTCCCGGCTTCAGGGAGGGGTGCTCACTGGAGATAACTATGTACGACTCGTAGTAGAGCACTCTTTCAAGGTCAAGGTTGGTGATGTCGAGCAGCTTGTTGATTTTTCTGCTCTTGAAGTACCAGATGTGAGATACCGGAACTGCAAGTTCGATGTGTCCCATTCTGCTTCTTCTCACCCTGGAGTGGGTAACCTCTACACCGCAGCGGTCGCACTTGACACCTCTGTAGCGGGGTTTCTTGTATCTTCCGCAGCTGCACTCCCAGTCTTTCACCGGGCCGAAAATCTTTTCGCAGAAAAGGCCGTCCGGTTCAGGTTTGTAGCTTCTGTAGTTTATGGTCTCAGCCTTGGTAACCTCACCGTATGACCACTCTTTTATGGTTTCAGGCGAAGCAAGGCTTATTCTTATTCCCGAGAAATCTGCAGGAAATGTGTTGGCATCCCTAAGGGAATGTGAATCAAGCATTCTCGTTCCCCCTTTCATCGCTCATATCCAGTTCCACATCCAGGGCGAGACTTCGCATCTCGCTGAGCAGCACATTGAACGCTTCAGGGGTACCCCTGGTCTCGACATTTCTGCCATGAACAATGGCCTTGTACGCTTCGGTTCTGCCGTCAACATCGTCACTCTTGATAGTGAGCATCTCCTGAAGGCAGTGAGCAGCTCCGTATGCCTCAAGTGCCCAGACTTCCATCTCTCCAAGCCTCTGTCCGCCGTTCTGGGCTTTTCCGCCCAGCGGCTGCTGAGTAACCATTGCATAGGGGCCGGTGGATCTGGCGTGTATCTTGTCTTCCACCTGATGGGCAAGCTTCAGCATGTACATGCGGCCAACGGTAACCCTGTGCTCAAAGGGTTCTCCGGTTCTGCCGTCAAAAAGAACGGTTTTCCCGTCTCTGTCATGGCCTGCTTCCTCAAGAAGATCACCGATTTTTTCGTTGTCTATGCTGTCGAAAACCGGAGTGACCGCATTAATGCCCAGGTCGGCAGCTGCCATTCCCAGATTGGTCTCCATTATCTGCCCCACATTCATTCGGCTGGGAACGCCCAGAGGGTTCAGGCAGATGTCAACAGGTGTACCGTCAGGAAGGTAAGGCATATCCTCTTCCGGAACTATGATACTCACAACGCCCTTGTTACCGTGGCGTCCGGCCATCTTGTCGCCGATGCGAAGCTTTCGCCTCTTTGCCACATAAACCTTGACAAGCTTGATAACGCCGGGCTTGAGCTCGTCGCCTCTGTGAAGCCTGTCTTCCTCATCCTGACAGTTGTTGTTTATCTCCTTGAGCTTGTTCTCTGCACTTCTGAGGATTCTTCTTGCCCTGTCATCTACCACAAGGTCTTCAACAAGCTGACGATTGAAGTCCAGATCGGTGAAATCCACCTTCTTCAGGAATGTTGCGGTTATCTTCCTGCCTTCCGGTATCATCTGTTCCCCTGTCACAGAATCCACGAAAGTTGCAGCCTTCTGCCCGAGAAGCACATCTCTCAGCATCTGGTCTCTCTGTGAGAAGAGCCTCTTCTCAGCTTCAATCCTCTCTTCACGAAGGGCATCTATTCGGGACTCTATCTCCCGTCTGCCTCTTGGGGTTTCGTCCTTGCGGGAATAAACCTTTACATCCACAACGATGCCTGACATTCCCACTGGAGCCTTGAGAGAGGTATCCTTTACATCGCTGGCCCTCTTGCCGAAAATGGCTCGAATCAGTCTCTCCTCCGGAGAAAGATCCTGTTCGCCCTTGGGGCTGACTTTTCCAACAAGAAGGTCGCCGGCACGGATTCTGGAACCGACACGGACAATACCGTTATCGTCCAGGTTCCGCATTGCCTCCCGTTTTTCAGTGGCATTGGGAAGATCCCTGGTAAGTTCCTCAGGCCCAAGCTTGGTCTCACGGAACTGCGTTTCGAACTCGACTATATGAACAGAAGTGAATGTGTCGTCTTTTACAACCCTTTCACTGACCACGATAGCATCCTCGTAGTTGTAACCGTTCCATGGAGTGAAGGCCACAAGAGCGTTTACACCAAGCGCAAGTCTGCCGTTGCTGGTTGCCATGCCGTCTGCGAGAATGTCTCCCCTGTTTACCCTGGTACCCACTGAAACTACAGGTTTCTGGTTGACGCAGGTATCCTGGTTGGATCTTTCGAATTTTCGCAGGTCGTAAAGGTCTTCACGGTCGAAATCGTACTCGTCTCCATCGGCCTTTACAACGATGCGTCCTGCATCAACATGGGTAACCACACCGGCTCTTTCCGCAAGAACCAGCGCGCCGCTGTCCCTCGCGGCAACCTCTTCCATTCCTGTTCCCACCACCGGATCATCGGTGTAAAGAAGAGGCACTGCCTGACGCTGCATGTTGGAACCCATAAGCGCCCTGTTGGCATCATCATGTTCAAGGAAGGGTATAAGAGCAGCGGAAAGCCCTACAAGCTGCATGGGACTCACATCGATGTACTCAACCTCGTCAGGGGTTACCATGGGATAGTTGCTTGCCTTCTTGGCACGGACCAGAGGCCCTATGAGCATGTTGTTCTCATCAATGGGAGCGTCTGCCTCTGCAATTGTCATTCTGTCTTCCTTGTCTGCAGAAAGGAATGACACTTCATTGGTAACTTTTCCCTTGATCACCCTTCTGTAGGGGGTTTCAAGGAAACCGAAACGGTTGATTGAAGCATAAACAGAAAGGGTTGTGATAAGGCCAATGTTGGGACCTTCAGGGGTTTCAACAGGGCACAGCCTTCCGTAATGTGTGTGATGCACATCGCGCACATCGAAACCGGCTCTCTCACGGGTCAGACCGCCTTCGCCCAGGGCACTTGTCCTCCGCTTGTGAGTAATCTCAGCCAGAGGGTTGGTCTGCTCCATGAACTGGGAAAGCTGACTTTGACCGAAAAAGGAGTTGATAACGCTTGAAAGGGTTCTTGAATTAACAAGATCCTGAGGGCGAAGCTTCTCCCTGTCCTGCTGTCCCATTCTGTCCTTGATGGTTCTGGCCATTCTGGCAAGACCCTTGGAAAATTCCTGTCCAAGAAGCTCTCCCACAGTCTTGACTCTCCGGTTACCGAGATGGTCGATATCATCAGAGACATTGGTTCCTTCCCTGAGCCTTATAAGGTTGTCCACTATGGAAATAAGGTCAGGAACTGTAAGGGTAAGCTTATCCATTGAAACATTTATGTTCAGTCGCTCGTTGAGCTTATAGCGGCCAACCTCACTGAGACTGTACCGCTTGCTGTCAAAGAACATTGATCTGAGGTAGCTTCTTGCATGATCAAGAGAAGGGGCTTCTGTTCCCCTGAGAGCCTCGTATATCCACATGGTTGCAGTGGACTCGTTCTTCTCAATTCCCGCTCCCAGAGCAGATTCTTCCTTAGCCAGTGTGCGCCTGATGCTGTCTACACTGTTGCGCTCATTCCTGGGCTCAAGGAACTTGACTTTTTCAATACCTGCTGCGGCTATACGCTGAAGTTTCTCAACATTCTCCACAGGCTCATCGCATCTTACGATGAGTTCACCTGTTTCAGGATCAACAATATCCTCGGCAAAGGACTTGTGAATAATCTCCGCAATCTTTGACTGCCTCTTCAGAACAGAATTGATATCCTTTTCCTTCACAGGATAGAATGCCTGAAGCAGCTCGGAATCCGAGCTGAGCCCGAGGGCTCTGAGAAGCATTGTGACAGGGATTCTCTTGGGTTTCTTGTCGATGTTTGCAAAAATTATTTCATTGCTGTCCAGGGTCAGATCAAGCCATGAGCCTTTCTGGGGAATAACCCTGGTGGTGCAGATTCTGCGTCCTCTCTGCTGGGTCTTCTCTTCAAAGAAGACACCGGGGCTTCTGTGAAGCTGACTGACAATAACCCTCTCGGCTCCGTTGATGATGAATGAGCCGTTGCTTGTCATCTGGGGCAGTTCTCCCAGGAAAGTACTCTGGTCCACTGCCATCTTCATTACAAGAGTTTCCGGATCACGGGTGACCAGACGCATAGTAGCATTGAGAGGAGCTGAAAATGTAACGCCACGCTCCACAGCCTCCCTGATGGAGTGCCTGGGCCGGCCTATATCGTAACTTACATACTCCAGAGAGAACTCCTTGGTGGAACTCTCAATGGGAAAGGTGTCCATGAATATCTTATGAAGCCCCTGGGGGAGCCTCTCCTCAGGCTTGACATCAGCCTGGAGGAAATTATCGAACGATTCCCTCTGAACTCTTAAAAGATCTGGAACTTGAATTGCCGGTTTTACCTGCGAAAAGTTCCTTACAGGTCTCGCTTTTTTCACTGCCACTCCTCTGCACTTCTCCTGAACCGAAACAAAGCTACCATTGGTGCCATTGGGGCGGAAAGCGGAGGACCGCTGAAAAGTCCTCCGCTGTCAGCCCATTTGTATCAGGTAACTACTTGAGTGCGACTGTAGCGCCAGCTTCCTCAAGCTGCTTCTTGATCTCCTCGCCCTCGGCCTTTTCAACACCTTCCTTAACCTTTGAAGGAGCGCCATCCACAAGGTCCTTAGCTTCCTTGAGTCCAAGACCGGTAAGCTCACGAACAACCTTGATAACAGCAATTTTCTTTGAGCCGAAACTTTCGAGAACAACATCAAACTCACTTTGCTCTTCAGCAGCTGCTTCGCCGCCGGCAGGACTGGCTGCAGCCACTGCTACTGCAGGTGCCGCTGCGGAAACACCGAACTTGTCTTCCATTTCCTTAACAAGATCGGCAAGCTCAAGTACAGTCATGTTTGAGATAGCCTCGATGACAGCAGCCTTTCTGTCTTCACTCATTTTATTTCCTCCGTGCTTCGCGGAACTCTCCTGAATTCCGTTTTCGGTTAGTTTTCTTTACTCTCGCTAATGGCGTTAACAGCATAAAGGAATTTCCTGATAACACCGCTTGTAACCATTACGAAGCCCTGAACAGGGGCATTCGCTGATCCGAGAACCTTCGCAAGGAGTTCTTCCCGTGAAGGCATGTCAGCAAGGCTCATCACCTCGTCAACATTAAAGGATCTGCCGGACACGAATCCGCCTTTGATGGCAGGGATTCCCTTGTGTTCCTTGCTGAAGCTCTTGAGAAGCCTGGCAGGAGCAACCTCGTCCTTGCTGTACGCGATGGCTGTAGGGCCGTTGAGAAGACCGAACACATCCTCAGCGGAATCAACTCCGATATTCTCAAGGGCTCTTCTGAGAAGGGTATTCTTCACCACTTTGAAAGTGATTCCCGCTTCTCTCATCTGCCGTCTCAGTTCGGTCATCTGCTCTACATTGATGCCGGTGAAATCAGCAAGCACTACTGCTCCAGCTTCATCCACACCGATGTTGAGGGTTGAGACTACGGTTTCTTTCTGGTTTCTGGTTATGCTCACTACCGTACTCCCCTCTACCTGAGCAGTGAGCGGACATCATTGATGTCCACTTTAATGCCTGGGCCCATTGTTGATGATACAGACATGTTGTTCAGGTATCTTCCCTTCGCGGAAGAAGGCCTGAGCTGCAGCACCTTCTCCATGAAGGAGAGTATGTTCTCCTTCAGGGCCTGTTCCTCAAAACTGGCCTTGCCTACAGGTACATGAAGGTTTCCTGTCTTGTCAACCCTGAACGAAATCTTTCCGCCCTTGGCATCCTTGACAGCAGTGGCAACATCCGGAGTAACTGTTCCGGTCTTGGGGTTGGGCATAAGGCCCCTGGGACCAAGAACCCTTCCAAGCTTGCCCACAACACCCATCATGTCAGGTGATGCTACTACCACATCAAACTCAAGCCAGCCTTCAGTAATCTTCTTTGCTGTCTCTTCGTCACCGATGAAATCGGCTCCTGCTGCTTTAGCCTCTTCAGCCTTGTCACCCCTGGCAAATACAAGCACACGGACAGTCTTGCCTGTTCCGTGGGGAAGCATGCAGGTACCGCGAACCACCTGGTCACTGTACTTGGGATCGACACCCAGATTGAGAGCCACTTCAATGGTCTCATCAAACCTGGCTGAAGCAAGTTTTTTCACCGAAGATACTGTTTCCTCAAGTGAATAAGCTCTCTGCCTTTCAACTGATTCCAGAGCCCTGGTGAATCTTTTGCTTTTCTTAGCCATCCACCACCTCCAGACCCATGCTGCGGGCAGTTCCGGCGATCATGCTGATCGCAGTCTCCATAGTGGCAGCGTTCAGATCTTTCTGCTTGAGTTCGGCGATCTCTCTGCACTGGGATACAGTAACCTTTCCAACCTTGTCACGGTTGGATTCAGCTGATCCCTTTGCAAGACCGGCAGCCCTCTTCAGAAGAACCGACGCTGGCGGAGACTTGAGAATAAAGGTAAAGCTTCTGTCCTTGTAAACAGTTACTACTGCAGGAATAACAAGGCCTTCTCTGCCCTGGGTGCGGGCATTGAAATCCTTACAGAACCCAGCCAGATTGATTCCGTACTGACCGAGCGCCGGGCCCACCGGCGGAGCCGGTGTTGCCTTACCTGCAGGAAGCTGAAGCTTTACCACGCCCAAGACTTTCTTGGCCATGGCAACTCCTTTCCTCTGCCTTCCCCTCCCCTTGCCGGGGGCAGGCAGCCTGTAACCGGGTTTTGATCAAAAAGCTCTGAGGCCCCGGTTGTCCTCAGACCATTCGTACCTGTCTGTGATCTATCTCAACAGGCGCTTTACGCCCGAAGATCGTGAAGATAATTCTTACTCTGCCCCGCTCAGGGTTGATGGATTCAACCACTCCGGTGAAGTTTCTGAAGGGGCCTTCTGTTACCCTTACTGTCTGTCCAACCTTGAATTGTATTCTTACAACCTTACGGTCTTCTGTGCCTTCGGTCTGGCCCATTATGCGCTTCACATCCATAGGAGTAAGCGGAACCGGCTTTCCTCTGTTCATAGGAGGGAAACCGCTGACATTGCTCATTGCCCGAATGTCCATTACCATCTCATCAGAAATATCAAGCTGCACGAAAACATATCCGGGATAGAGCTTCTTTTTTCTAGTGTATTCCTTGCCGTTCTTCCTGTGAGTTACCTCTTCCACTGGAATCATTGTCTTACCGACTCTTCCAGGGTAATTCCTCTCCAGCGGACCTTCAAGAAACTTGGCGACTCTCTGCTCGTAACCGGAGAAGGAATGTACCACGAACCATTTAAGTCTGGTGTTCTCCGGCTTCAGAGTCTCCCCTTCGGAAACAGCGGCCTCTACCGGTTCTTCAACAGTCATCGGTACACCTTTCCTCTCAGTATCTGCCCGGTTACCCTATAAGCCTCAGAAGACCTGACATAACCAGAGCTGTAAGCTTGTCCACCACGAAGATCCAGGCAGCCACAACAACCACTGCGCCTATAACGACCCATGTGGATGCAACAGCCTCGTCTCTGCCGGGCCAGGCGACCTTTGTCAGTTCAGCCTTGACCTCGCCGAGGAACACAACGGCACTGCGCCACCATCTTACCGGCAGACTCTCCTTCTTTGCGGACTTGGCAGCCATCGGCCCTTCCTTTCAAAGACAGCATAAAGAGAGGATGGCAGGGCAGGAAGGACTCGAACCCTCAACCCCCGGATTTGGAGTCCGGTGCACTGCCAATTGTGCTACTGCCCTGCAGCCTCTCTGTAAACTGTCTGGTACTGCTATTTGCCTTCTCTGTGCAGGGTATGCTTCCTGCAGAAACGGCAGTACTTTTTCAGTTCCATCCTCTCGGGATGGGTACGCTTGTTCTTGGTTGTGGTGTAGTTTCTGCGCTTGCACTCAGTGCAGGCCAGTGTAGCTATTATTCTCACCGCAAACCTACTTTATGATCTTTGAAACCACTCCGGCACCAACGGTACGACCGCCCTCGCGAATAGCGAAACGGAGCCCCTCTTCCATAGCGATCGGAGTGATAAGTTCAACTGTCATCTTGATGTTGTCACCGGGCATGACCATCTCTGTACCCTCAGGGAGACCGATGGAACCGGTAACATCTGTTGTTCTGAAATAGAACTGAGGTCTGTAGCCGTTGAAGAAAGGCTTGTGTCTTCCACCCTCTTTCTGGCTGAGAATGTAAACCTCGCCCTCAAACCTGGTGTGAGGAGTGATGGAGCCGGGCTTGGCAATAACCTGACCGCGCTCTATCTCGTCCTTGGCAACACCTCTGAGAAGAAGGCCTACATTGTCGCCGGCCTGCCCTTCATCGAGAATCTTGCGGAACATCTCAACACCTGTGCAGACAGTGCCTCTTGTTTCGCGGACACCTACAAGCTCAATCTTGTCCTGGGTGTGAATAACACCTCTCTCAATACGACCGGTGGCAACAGTGCCGCGGCCGGGAATTGAGAAGACATCTTCAACAGGCATAAGGAAGGGCTTGTCAGTATCGCGCTCAGGAGTAGGAATCCACTGGTCTACAGCAGCCATGAGCTCGTAGATGCAGGCAGCGTCAGCATCGTCAGGAGTACCTGATGAGTTCAGAGCCTTGAGAGCGGAACCGCGGATAATCGGGCTGTCCTCTTCAAACTCATACTTGTCGAGAAGCTCCTGAACTTCCATCTCCACAAGGTCAATAAGCTCTTCATCGTCAACCATGTCAACCTTGTTAAGGAAAACAACCATACGGGGCACATTAACCTGACGGGCAAGAAGAACATGCTCTTTGGTCTGTGCCATAACACCGTCATTGGCGCCAATAACCAGAATTGCGCCGTCCATCTGTGCAGCGCCTGTAATCATGTTCTTGATATAGTCGGCGTGACCGGGGCAGTCCACATGTGCATAGTGTCTGTTCTCAGTCTGGTACTCCTGGTGGGAAGTTGCGATTGTTATACCACGGGCCTTCTCCTCAGGGGCATTGTCGATCTGGTCGAATGCAACGAACTGAACATTCTCGTTCTGTGTTGCAAGGCACTTGGTGATTGCCGCGGTAAGAGTTGTCTTACCGTGATCAATGTGACCAATAGTTCCCACATTCACATGGGGTTTGGTCCTCTCAAATTTTTCTTTGGCCATGAGCTACTCCTACTCTCGGCAAGGGTTTCAGCCAACAGGCTGATCAGTTTCTGTCACATACACCAAAACAGGCAGAGCTATGTCCCATGGAGCCCACGAGCAGGATTGAACTGCTGACCTCGTCCTTACCAAGGACGCGCTCTACCGACTGAGCTACGTGGGCGGCCATGAGTTGTCACGCTGCTGCCAGGTCTGGAGCGGGAGACGAGCCTCGAACTCGCGACCCTCAGCTTGGAAGGCTGATGCTCTGCCAACTGAGCTACTCCCGCTCTGACCGTGGTGGCGGGGGGTGGATTTGAACCACCGAAGGCATCCGCCAACAGATTTACAGTCTGCCCCCTTTGACCACTCGGGAACCCCGCCACAGTCAATCTCATCTATGTGCCAGCGCTTTAGCGCATTTTTCTCTTCTGGAGCTGGCGATGGGACTTGAACCCGCAACCTGCTGATTACAAATCAGCTGCTCTGCCAATTGAGCTACGCCAGCACAGAGCACCGATAATACTAAACAAACCGTGTAAGCGTCAAGTCAACAGCCTGGTTTTCTCAGTCCCTTTCTGTATCAATGTTTTTTATTCATAATCCCCTGTTGGAAATGCAACAATAACTCTTGGAGAAAGAGATAGCAATATGAACGAAATACACTCTGCTGCAATAATATGTATTGCATCTATTCTTCTGCTGGCAGCCTGCGGAGGGGAAAGCCCCGTTCCGGAGCTTAAAATGGTTCCTCAAACAGCTCTTTTGCTTGTTCATCTGGAAGACGGTCTTAATCAGGACACCAGAAGTCTCCTCTCGGAAAGCATTCCGGAATTCGAACTTGCTGATTCCCTTCTGAAGTCCGGACCGGTTGGAGTGGCCCTTGTAGGTATAGACATCACCAGCCTGGAACCCCAGCTGCTGCTTCTTTCTGAAGATGTAACAGAACAATATGCTTCTGCTCTTGCAGCCAGGCAGCTTGACCTGGATCCCAGGCAGGAAGAGAACAGAGTCGACCTTATTAACCAACAGGGATACGCAAGGGCTTCAGTTGCAGAGAGAAAAGGGTGGACAGCTATTTATCTCGGCCCGGCTCCACACATAACCATAGGAACATGGCTTGACCTTGATGAGGACAATTCCATGGCGGCAGATACTGCTCTGGGAAGTATTCTGCCGGAGGATGCCCACATATCGGTGCTTGTCCCGGGAAACCTGTTCGGGTTCCTCTCTTTTCTGCCCCTTGAAAGGCAGCTTTCATGGTGGCAGAACTACAAAGATTTCACTGCAGAGCTGAAACCTGCGGCGCTCACTGCAGGGCTCAACTGGCCTGATGAGCCTGGAGACAGCATTTTCCTCTCTCTCGCTGTTGCCAGAAAAGAGGCAGGTACAGTAACAATTGAGGTTGCCGCTGAGAACACAGGCATGAATCCCGACAGCGCTGCTGCACTGGTATTCACCCTCCTGGAAGGAATGAGCCTATGAAAGAACCGCTTATCAGAGCGGCTTTACTGACTAGATCGTTTGATAACCGAAAGGTTCTGAACAATCTCAACCTGCAGATAAGCCGGGGTGAGTTCTGCGCTGTCACCGGACGAAGCGGAGCTGGTAAATCAACCCTTCTGGGAGTGCTTGGAACTCTTGATCTTGAGTATTCAGGTGAACTGACCGTCGGCGGCAGGGACATAAGCAGATGTTCAGCAGAAGAGCTGTCAGAACTGAGAAGAAACATGCTCGGTTTTATCTTTCAGGATTTCTATCTGCTTCCCAACCTGCCTGCTTTGGACAACATTCTTCTGCCTGCAATCTTCAGAGGAACAGATAGCCGTGCTGTAAGACAGAACGCAATGTCCATTATGGAAAGGCTTAACCTGCGTATAGATGACACTCCCTCCAGATTCCTCTCCAGAGGTGAGCGGCAGAGGGTGGCATCTGCCCGAGCCCTTGTGAACGATCCCTCAATACTCCTGGCAGACGAGCCTACAGCCAGCCTTGACGAAGAGAGCGAAACAGGGCTCTTTGATCTGCTGGATTCACTCAGAAGGGAAAAGGGGTTTGCTCTTATTGCAGTGGTTCATTCAAGAAGGGTGCTGACAGGTGCTGACAGGGTTCTCAGGTTGAGTGAGGGGGTGCTTCATGAAGAACATGCGTAAGGCTGTTTCCCTCTGGAACAGAGGACACTGGAAAGACTACATCTTCAGCCAGGGCATGCTTCTGGCTGCATCACTGCTTCTTGTCTTCTTCATTTCAATCGGTCTTGGAACAGGTAAAATCCTTCAGCGGTTCCTCGCAACTGATCTGCCGGAAGAGCAGGTTCGGGTGACGCCGCTTGGTGTTCAGGCAGGGTTCTTTCAAACTGAACAGGGCGGACAGGAGATAACGGAACACATTCTTGATTCCCTCTCCTCTCATACTCTGGTAAACCGTATTGATCCCCAGGTGTACGCACATGTTCCAGCTTACCTGAGAGGTCTTCTCGGCGGCAGAAACTACTATACTGACATAACCCTTGAAGGGGTTACCGATGCCTTTGTTCCTGATTCTGTACTCAGCCATGTTGACTGGAACTATACACTTCAGGACAGCTCGGCAAAGCCTCTGCCCATAATTCTCTCTGAAAACCTGTTGATACTTTACAATGCCGGTTTTGCCCAGTCCAACGGGCTGATGGGGCTGACGCCCGAAGGGGTTATAGGTCTTGAATGCCGAATAAACATAGGAAGCAGTTCCCTCACTTCTCTTCAGGCTCCTCCGGTAACGGTAAATGCAGAGATAGTCGGTACATCGCGAAACATGGCACTTTTTGCACTGGCAGTTCCCATTGAACTGGTGGAGGAAATCAATGCAACATGGCTTCCTGATGAAGAACACACATACAGTGCTCTTATGGTAACAGCGGAAAAGGCTGAGGATGTGCCTGAGATAGTCAGGTATGCAGAGTCTCTTGGCCTTCAGGCTGAGACCCGCAGAGGTATTGCACAGAAAGCAGAGCTTCTGGTAGGGGTTGTCACAGCTGCTCTGGGCGCACTGGCAGCTGCCATACTGGGTTCTGCGATGGCCAGTGCCATACATACGCTGGTTGCAGACCTGAGAAATCGTTCCTATGCACTGGGAGTACTGGTTGCCCTGGGAACAAGCCGTAAAAGACTGGTTTCCATCTTTGCCTTTCAGATATTCCTGATGTCCCTTGTAACAACCGTTACAGGCGGTCTGGCCGGATGCGCCCTTGCTGCTGCTGTGAGCAGAGTGATGCTCTCTCTGGTTCCTGCACTGGCCATTGCAGTGGATTCACTGGCAGTCTTCCCTGTTGGATGGATGTCTGCAGGGCTGGGGCTTGTGCTTCTTACATCAACTGCCTCAGCATGGTTCTTCTTCAGAAAAATTCTTTCAACACCGGTAACAGAACTGTTGCGCAGATAGACATGGATCTGAAATAAGAAAACTGGCAGCACAGTTAAGGGTTACTTCGCAGAAGGGCTCTTCCGCCTGGGTTTAATTGAAGTGCCTGGAATGCCTGTGACAGTGCTTCCCGACGGAAAGCGAATATTCTTTGTCTGCCATGGGAAGCAAGGTCAAAGTATTCGGTTTTGATCATTCAGGAGCTGAGCCTGGAATTATAATCAGATTCTCTCAGTGGTATCCTTACAGTACCCTGCACCTGAGGTAACAGTAACAGGCCTGGGGCCGATAAATCTGCATTGCCTGAATATTTCACGAAAAGCGCTTTTCTCAAGAATTATGACTCCATCTTCCGGTGAGACTGCAAGAATATCCCTTCAGGCAATCCCTGCAGTTACTGGCTTTGTGACTGCACAGAAAGCAGAAACTTTTGCTGCGAAAGAAGTGCCGGTTCTACATCCTTAAGCGAAGGTAAATCTCTGAATCAAGTTCCTTCCAGGTGTCCACAACAGGTTTGCTTGTATAGTCAAGGGAAGAACCGAGAACAAGAGAGAGCGGACCAGGAAGATAGAACTCAAGTTCAGCCACTCCATTGGCAACCATCTCATATACATTCTCAGGGGGAGCATATATACTGGCTGACAGCCACAGAGAAGGCAGCCAATTTACTGAACCTCTGGCCCAAAGGTTCAGTGAACCGTAAACTGTCCAGATATCTCTTCTGCTGGAGTGAACGCTCCATTTTGTATTCACAAGGCCTGCTCCTGCCTCCGGAGCAATCCATATCCAGGAGCGCGGCCAGCTCTTCCAGCCTGCTGCAATGTATGAACTCACTTGCCAGGGTCTTACAGTAAGAGGCTGCCTGTCCCAGCTTACGCTTCCACCTGCATAAATATTATCAGTAAGAAAGTGTTCACCTGAAATGGAAGCCCAGGCTGTTCTTCTCTGGTCCACATCATTCTTTATCTGAACACGGCCTCTTGTTTCCAGTTCCACAGAACTTCCTCTCTCACTGTAGTTATAGGCTATGCTTCCTCCGCCTCCTATGTCCTGCTCTTCTGTGTTACCTCCGGTGGAAGAGAGATCAAACCAGAGAGCCCATTCATAAGTTCTGCTCAGATCTCTTCGCCAGGCAGGGTCATAGTTTTCTCCTGATATGTAGCGCAGTCTGTCTTCTGCATAACCGTATCCCGGTTCAAGCCGCAGAGCTTCAAGGTACTTTTCTGCTGCAAGTTCAGGGTTTCCGCGATTTTCCTGAATCAGCCCAAGGTAGCAGATGGAATAAATGGAATAGGGATTTCTTTCAACTATTTCCAGAAGGAGTTCTTCAGCCGTATCCAGATCGTTATTGAACAGATAGGCTTCTGCCAGGGCTGTAACGAGATCCTCTGACCATTCCTGTTCATTCTGAATACCTGAAAGGAGTTCTATTGATTCTTCGTACATCTCACGCTGAAAAAAGAAATTTGCGATTCTTATCGCAGCTTCAACTGTGAGATCAGGCATTGAATCTGCAAGTAAATAGAACTGAAGCTGCTTATCTTCTCTGCCAAGCTCTCCATTAAGATCAGCAAGGCTGATAATACTCCATGGCTCAGTCAGGGAAGAAACTGATACCCTTTCCGCCATCTGAACAGCTCTGGTTGTGAAATGACTCTCCAGAGCACTCCAGCCTCCATTGATCCAAAGGTCTGGAAAGACTGCACTCAGGGATTCCGCCTTAAATGAGATGTCCTCTCCCATGGCCTCCAGAATAAGCAGTTTCTCAGCCATACACACCAGAGAGTCGCAACCCTGAAGGGAAAAACAGCTGTCCAGAGTACTCAGAGCAGCTGCGTATTCCTCCAGCTCAACCAGTGACCTGGCTGCATCAAGTGCGAGGGTACAGTTTGTTCCGTCAACTGCCAGCGCTCCCTGAAAGAGAACCAGAGCAGAATCAGGTTTCCCCCTGCCTGCCAGAAGCCTGCCAAGACTCTGCATTATCCAGGGATCAGGTTCCTTGAGCCGCTCAAGGGCAGTACTGAACCACTGTTCAGCATGTTCAAGTTCACCTTCAGCGAGATAGAGATCGCCCCTTCTCTGCCATCCGTAAAGGTACTGGGAATCAAGCTCAACTCCCCTTTCGTAGCAGACTGCTGCATCGGAAAAACGGTTCATGCTCTCAAGAACCCACCCAAGTTCACCGTTAAGCCAGGCACTATCCTCAAGTTCGATACATCGCCTGAGGGCAGCTTCAGCAGAGGAGAGTTCGTCAAGGGATTCATAAACAAAAACAAGCTCCTGCCAGGCTTCCAGGTAATCAGGGTTCAACTCTATCGCCCTTAAAAGATGCTCCTTTGCAGACTCAGGATTCCTTGTACCTCTTATTCTTCCCAGCATGAACAGAGCCCAGGTGTAATCAGGAGAAAGTTCCACCGCTGTTCTGAATGAACTGTCAGCCTGTGATTCTCTTCCCATTCGCAAAAGCAAATCACCGACTTGTCCCCATGCCCAGGAGTAATCAGGCGCAATGTCAAGAAGGTTCCGGTAAAGCTTGAGAGCTTCTCCGTATCTTTCGGATTCCTCCATCAGAAGCCCCAGACCGGAATAGGCTCTTATCATTTCAGGAGCATCTTGAATCACCTTACGGTAGACTCTTTGAGCATTCACTGCATCACCGGAAAGTCTCAGTGCTTCTCCATGCTCAAGGAGCAATTCGGTACATTCAGGGAGTAATTCGGTACCCCTGAGGGAAACTTCAGCGGCTTCAGATGCTCTGCCTGATTCTGATAAAGCCCGGGTCAATGTGAGCCAGCCAGGGGCAAAGAGCGAGTCTGCTGCCACTGCAGAAGCTGCGTGCTCCACGGCAAGTTCAGGATTATTCTGCCCGATCAGCCAGTATGCGTATACCTCTTCAAGTATCGGGTCAGTTGTTTCTGCGAAGGCGAATGCCTTTGAGAAAAGGCTTTCTGCACTGAAGGGGTTCTGATTCATTTCAATAAGGGCAAGAGCTGTCCAGGCTCTGAAATCGGTACTGTCTGCCTTGACGGCAGCCCTTGCAGATTCTTCTGCTCCAGACAGCCCGGCAAGATAAAGGGTTAATGAACGAACAGAATGTTCTCCGGCTGCTTCCAGTTCAGGCAGTGTCTGCTCAAGCCTGTACCAGTCCATGGAGGCGTAATAACCATACCAGTCTGCAGGCCATACAGAGAGAAGTGCCAGAAGAAGGATCAAGCCAAGGTCTCCTTTATTTTAATTTCACAGTTTACCGCTGAAAACATAAATACCGGACATATTAACGGCAATCATTCTGCCGTGTTCAAGGTGTCTGCCAACAAATCGTTTACGAACTGTCCTGCATACTCAAGAGTTACAAAAACAAAATCCGCTGGAACAACAGCACAAATCTGAAGAGGTTATAGACCCTGTGCACCGGTAATACTGAATAAAAAACCTGCTGCAGCAACACTCCAGCAGTACAAGGCAAAACCCTTCAGCTTGCCTCTTTTCACAAACCTTACAAGAACAGAGAGAGCCAGAAAACCCACTGCAGCAGAGACAAGAAAACCCGCTGCAAGCACATTACCGGAAACAGACCAACTGGCATCAGGGAGTTCCTTCACCGCAGCACCGATAATGGCAGGGATTGAAAGAAGAAAGGAAAATCTGGCCGCCTCTTCCCTGGAGAGACCAACTCTGAGGCCGGTGCATATGGTGGTTCCGGATCTGGAAACACCTGGAAATAGAGCCAGTGCCTGAAAAAGCCCCACAAGCATACCCTGCTTAGGGGACACCTCTCTGGAAGCATCAGGGCTGGAACCGCTGAGGAAGAAGAGAATGAAACCGGTAAAGGCAAGGGCTCCGGAGACAAAAAGGGTGTTGTGAAAAAGACCTTCAATAAAATCTCCTGCAAGAAGACCGGCCGCTGCAACAGGAACAGTTGCTGCGCAAAGGAGCAGAGCAAGAACAATGCTGCTGCGCCTGCCTCTGAAAATTCCCGTTATCATTTCAAGAAGGTCATTCCGGTAAAATGCAATAACTGCCATCAGTGTACCAAGATGCAGAACCACCTCAAAAGCTATGCTGCTTTCAGGAACCGCCATCACCTGTGAAGCCAGAGCAAGATGCCCTGAACTGGACACAGGAAGAAACTCTGTAAGCCCCTGAACAACAGCCAGAACAACAGCTTCAAGCCAAGTCATTCCACAAACTCCCTGTGAAGTACCGCCAGTGCGGAATCCCTGTCTTCAAGGCTGACCAGCGCACTGATAGTTGCGTGGGAATCAACTGTCTGCAAAGCATCAATTCCTGCTGAATCAAGAGCCCGGCAGAACCTTGCCATTACCCCTTTCAGACCGTGCATTCCTGCTCCGACTATGGAAACCTTTGCACAGGGACCTTTTACAGTGTACGGGCATTCCATTTCTTCTATGAGAGCAGAGACCTTTCCTGTATCGCCTTCAGGCACAGTAAATGCAGCAGAACACCCCCATACGCTGAACATGTCCATTGAGACGCTCAACGCTGCAACTCTGCTGAACAGCCGGGCAAAGAAAACCGATGGCTTACCGGAACCTCCAACTGTAAAACCGCTTACCACAGGACCGGCGGCAACTCCAACTATGTATCTGGTATCCTCGAGAGGTTTCGGCACCACCTCAGTAACCACATTTCCTGAGCAGAATGAGCGTACCAGAATCGGCAGTTCCGCAGAAAGGGATGCTTCAGCTGCTCTCGGGTGTACAACCTTTGCGCCCTGCCATGCCATATGTCTTAAATCCTCAGCTGATATTCTTGTGAGTTTTTTTGCAAAAGGCACTTTTTCAGGATCTGCTGTGTAGATTGATTCAACTGTTTTGAAGAGAAGCACCTCATCTGCTTTCAGAGCAACGCCAAGTACCACAGCAGTGGTGTCGGCGCCTCCCCTGCCAAGGGTGTTCAACTTTCCGTGCCTGTCAACACCCTGAAAACCGGCAATTACAACTGCCTGAGCGCTCTCCAGAGCCTTTTCTATAAGAGAGGTTTCTACACTTACTATTCTGGCATTCCCTGCGACACCGTCGGTTTTTATTCCTGCTTCCCAGCCTGTGAGAGCTTCTGCCTGAAGACCTCCGGCCCGCAGTGAAGAAGCCATGACCATTGCACTGATAACTTCGCCGCAGGCCATCAGTCTGTCTTTTTCCCCAGTGCTTGATTCTTCAGAAAGCAGGTTAAGCAGTGAATCAGTTGCATAGGGATCACCCTGCCTGCCCATTGCGGAAACCACTATTATCAGTTTCTCTGTTCCCTCCATAAGGGCTCTGCAGTGGTCTACAGCCTTTTCTCTGCACTCAGCGCTTTGCAGGCTGGTTCCACCGAATTTTGCCACAACAAGTTTCTTTTTTTCAGGCAAGTATCTCTCCTTACCGGACTTTTCCGAAGGCCGTTTCTACAGACAGTCTTACCAGCGCAGCCTTTGAAGCCTTCCAGGTGTTCAGACCTCTGCCTTTTCTCAATGCATCATCTGCCATTCTTTTTCTAAGTTCTTCATCTGTTAGAAGCTCCTGAAGCCTCGAAGCTGTCTCAGCAGCATTACCAGGCTCAACAAGGAAGCCGTTCTCTCCGGAAGTAACAAGTTCCGGTACAGCGCCTGCATCTGCCGCAACAACAGGTATTCCTGCTCTCAGAGCTTCAGCTGCAGCCATTCCATACCCCTCCCAGCGGGATAGATTGGCAAGAACATGGCTATCAGAATACTTTTTTTCAAGATCGCCTCTTGATACATGTCCGCTGAAAATTGTTTTATTCCAGATCCCTGCAGCTTCTGCCGCTTCCCTTACAGCAGCGGAATAGTCAGGATCGGCACTTTCATCTCCAAGTATCTCCAGAACAAAATCCAGTTCCCGAATAATGCCGCAGGCTCTCACAAGGGTCAGCTGATCCTTCCTGGGACATACTGTACCTACAGAGATTATTCGCAGCGGCAATTCCCTTTCAGAATATGGTTTAACCGGAAAGTCGTCGAGACCTGGAGGAACAACCTCAAGGATATCAGGGGAAATGCCCAGTGATACAACATCTGAAGCGGTGCACCTGCTGTTTACCCAGATTCTGTCAGCTCTGCCAAGGAACCATTTCACCATTCCCTTACGAAAGCCGGAGGCCTCTCCACTTCTGTCATGCCACTCAAGGTGATGAACCATATAGAGAAGAGGAATATCAAGTACATAAAGTGCAAGCCGGAGAGGTATCATGAAGCTGTAGCTCTTGCTCACCACAAGAAGATCCGGTTTTTCTGCGAGAACCCTCCTGAGAACATGAAATGAGCCTTTAAGCCTTGAACCTCTGCATCCTGAAGGAATGGTTCTGTAATGAATAACATCCACCTGATGACCTGCCGCCCTGAGGGCATCCACCATCTGGTGATTAAGAATGTATCCTCCGGTACTGTAGTCCTTAAGACCCAGCATTACAAATGAAACACGCAAATATCTATCCTCCATGCACCTGTACTGAACTGCAAAGTATAGCCAGATGACCGGAAAAAGTCACTTCATGCTGTAGAGGTTCTCTGCAGAGGATTTCCGCTTATGTTTGAAAGAATTGAGAAAGGAAAAGTGAATTGCTTCGGAAAACAGTTTGCATGGTTGTAAAAAACAGCCTTTCCAATGATGCCAGGGTAAAGAAAGAGATAAGAGCCCTGCATAATGACGGCTGGAAGATAACAGTAATAGCCATGCCTGAAACAGGCGCTCCTGAAAGGGAAGTGCACGGCCACATCACAATAATCAGACCACTGATCAGATCAGACAGTGCAGAGAAGCTGAGAGCCACTGTACACAGGGCATCAGAAACGACTGACCTGACAGTCAGAGCAAAACTGATCAGGGCCCTGCGAAGGAACAGACTCAGAAGATTCTTCGCTGACCTGGCCAGGGACATCCCCTGGGAGATGAGGCTCCGCAGGGAAGCTCTGCAGACAAAAGCGGATGTCTATCATGCGCACGATCTGGATACTCTTCAGATATGCGGTCTGGCCGCTGAAAAAACCGGAGCCAGGCTTATTTACGACAGCCACGAACTCTGGCTGGAGTCGTCCAGATATCACATTGCCACAGGCAGAATGAACAGAATCAGACTCCGTTCAATAGAGCAGAAGTATGCCCCTGCAGCAGATGCAGTCATCTCTGTAACCCCTATGAGGGGCGAGAAAATGCTTGAGATGTATCCGAACATTCGAAGAATGGAGATAATTGAGAACGCACCTGAGACAATCAGGGAACTCCCTGCAGGAGGGCGGCTGCGAAAAATGCTCAAAGTCGAAGACAGTGTTCCCATAGCTCTCTATCAGGGAGTCATCTGCCCTGAGAGAGGCCTTGAGGAACTTGTTGAAGCTGCAGCATTGCTTAAAGAGAAAAACCTGGTATTCGCTGTTATCGGAATGGATGCCTGGAATGGAACACTGCATGAAATGGTGAAGAGCAGAAAGCTGGAAAATGTGATAAAAATACTTCCTCCGGTTCCTTCTGAAGAACTGCCTGAGATAACAGCAGACGCAGATATGGGCTTCATACTCTTCCGTAATACATGCCTGAATCATTACTACTCCCTTCCCAACAAGCTGTACGAATACATGATGTCAGGAGTACCGGTTATCTCCAGCGGCTTTCCTGAACTTAAACTGGTAATAGAAGAAGCAAAGTCAGGCATTACGGTGGACCCGGAAAATCCTGCTGACATTGCAAGAGGAATCTTTGAGCTCCTGGAGAATCCTGAGCTGAGAAAGCAAATGGCGCAATCAGGAAGAGAAGCAGCTGTTAACCGATTCAACTGGGAACCGCAGAAGAAAAAGCTTCAGAACCTTTACAGGGAAATATTGATGTCATGAAGAAACTGATTCTGCTCACATACACCTTCCCTCCACTCTCTTCAGGAGGAACACCGGTTGTGCTGAATATGTGCAGGTACCTTCCACGAAACGGATGGGAGGTAATACCATTCACTGTGGACAAACCTGTAGGCATGATGACTGATCCTACTCTGGAAAAGTGGATACCGGAAAACACAAGAGTAGTCCGAATTCCCCACAGAGTTTACGGATATCCCGCCAGTGAGTCGAATGGTGCAGGCAGAAAGGGCAATCCGCTGAAAAGCGTTCTTAAAAAAGCTGTACACAACTATGTACTCATACCTGACCGTGTTATCTCCTGGCGAAAAAATGCTGTACCGGCTCTTCTGGAACTTATTCGCAGAAAACTCCCTGAATGCGTTGTTTCTTTCGGCCCCCATCACTCTCTGCACCTTATTGCCATGGAGGCATGCAGAAAAACCGACACCCCTTTCATACCATTCTTTGGTGACCTGTGGCTGGCAGACAGTAACACAGATAAGGGTTCTCCTCTGAACAGGTTCATTCAGGAAATCCTCGAAAAGAGAACTGTTAAAGCAGCCAGAGGCCTGATAGTAACAACAGAAGGTTCTGCTGGATATTTCGTGAACAGGTACGGGAAATACTGTCCTCCAAATCATGTGGCGGAAAATGCATATGATCCTGACAGAATCGGGACCAGGGGAACAAAACGGCACAGAGGCGAACACCTTACAGCAGGATGGACAGGTAACTTCTTCGGCAATCAGACCCCTGAACAGCTCTTCAGCGGTTTCGAGATGTTCTACCAGCGAAATCCTGACTCAAGAATCAGGCTCAAAATGGTAGGCGGTATTGATGCTGCTTCCATTCAAAGGCTTGAGAGATATCCTCTGAAAGGAAAAGTAACCCACTACGGAATGGTTCAGTGGAGTTCGGTGCCTGAATTTCAGAAAAGCTGTGACCTGCTGATTACATACCTTGCAGGCAGACAGTATGCTGAACTGAAAAACTCAAGCAAAACCGCAGAATATCTGGCTTCAGGAAGGGCAATTCTGGCCATAGCACCTGAAGGAGACCTGACCAGGCGGGTTCGCAGATTCGGCAGAGGCTACACCGTTCAGCCAAGGGCAGATGAGATAGCCCTTCAGCTGGAAAACATAGAATACCAGTGGAAAACTTCCACTCTCAGCACACCTGTAGACTTCTCAGCTATTGAGGAAAAGTTCTCTGCTCCCAGAGTTATGAAAAGGCTTGCCTCATTCCTGAACGGGCTATGCGCACCATGAAGATTCTCTATGTACTGGAATTCCTCCCTCCATATGTCAAACGGGAGATCGAGGTTCTGGCTGAAATGGGGCACAGTATTACTGTTCTCATGCCTGAAACTTCTTCATCAGGCACAGCATGGCTCTGGAACAGAATCACAGAACCCCCTTCAGGGGGAAATGTGTATGCCTTTTCCTCAATACCCCTTCGCCTGCTTAATGCAGGATTCAGGGAGCTGACAGTGCCTGCGCTGAAAGGGCTGAAGCACCTGATCACAGTGGCTTCTCTAATATCAGGAGAGTTCAGATATGCCCTTGCAGCAAGCGAAACCGCCTCTTCACTGCCCGGCTCTTACGAACCTGATGTGATACATGCCCACTTTGCCCTTGATGCAGCTCATATTGCCGGCAAGCTTTCCAAAATTCTTGGAGCGCCTTTCACTGTAACAACCCATGCAACAGACATATTCGTTCCCAGAAGAAGAGACCGTCTTGAAAGAATTCTCAGCAAGGCAGCAGCTGTTCTTACTATCTCTGACTTCAACAGGAGCTACATGGCTGAAAAAGGAATCTTCAGCGGTGAAGCGGTTCTCTGCAAACTGGGGGTACCTTTCAGCACCCTTCCTGAACGAAAGCCAGCTGCTAAAGCAACAGAAGGAATATGCATAGCAAGCGGTCTGGCGCCTAAAAAAGGTGTTGGAGTACTTTTAGACGCTATGAAGATTCTGAAGGATGAAAGCTCGGAAATCTCCGTAAAAGTGATAGGTTCTGACCCGTCAGGAATAATACTGAAGCAGATGAGAGAGAAGGCCGCCGGACTTCCAGTAACATTTACAGGGGCACTCTCATCCGTGGAAACACTTGAAGCAGCTGCATCAGCAGGTTTCTTTGTACTGCCATGCGTTACGGCTCCCAACGGTGACATGGATGGAATACCGGTAGCTCTGATGGAAGCAATGGCCATCGGTATTCCCTGCATCTCAACTGCTGTTTCCGGAGTTCCTGAACTTGTTGAACACAGGCTTACAGGGCTTCTGGCTGAACCTGGCTCTTCGAAAAGCCTGGCGGAAATGATGAAAACTATTGTTACAGATACAAGTCTTTCAGAAAAAATCACAGCTGCAGGGCGAAAGAAAGTAAGAGCAGAACATGATCCGCAAAAGCAGGCGGAAATACTCACAAATGTATTCAGAAAGGTAAGTGGAAAATGATTTTTCAGATAAGCAGAGTACCGGAAACCCTTGAAGACTTCAGAGAAATGCTGCCGGAACTGCAGCAGAGTCCGGAAGGTGCTGCAGTGGCATGTATTCTGGCACTTAAGATATTGGCTTCAAATACAGAAGCAGGAACTACCGCACTTCAGCTCCTTGATCCTGATGTTGCAAGATACAGGTTAGATCTTGCTGTGAGACAGCTGGCAAAATTACCTGTGATGATGAACTCATACTTCCTGGGAACCTCACCTGAAGAAGGTTACGCTCTTCCGGAACAACTCTCAGCTGAATTCACCACAAACAAGTACAGCGGATCACCGGAGGAAGGATCTGTAAAACTCTTTACAGCATGCTCAGGAGCTTCTTCTTCCAGGCCTGTGACTGTAAGGCGCCTTGATAACGGCAAATGGTATCCCTATGAATGGAGTTCGCTGATAGTGGGAGTTATTGCGCCCAGCTGAAGGCATATCAGCACCTGAACTGCAAAGCTGCACAATGAGGGTTTTGAAGAGCAATTTTCGCAGGAGAAAACAGCTGAAACGAATTCTTCACAGGTCATAAGCGGTATCTGAAACAGTCAGTTTGAATTACACCGGTAATGTCTACTGAAAAAATGGAGAGTTTAAGCCATGAAAGAAGTACTCTGGCCTGGCGCATTCCCTGAACTTGTGACTGAACGACTTGTTCTCAGACAGGTTTCCAGCAAGGACAGTCATGGCATTTTCAGGTGTTTCTCCAACATGGAGACCATGCGATTCATGGGAACTCCGCTGGACTCCCCGAAGCTGGTAAAAGGTATTGTGGATGAATACAGTAACGGATTTCAGAACGGTTGTTCTCTTATCTGGACCCTTGAGAAGAAAAAAACTGGAGAATTCGCCGGTACAGCAGGATTTGAACGGTTCAGTTTTATGGACCATACAGCTGAACTTGGATTCACGCTGCTCCATGAAGAACAGGGTAAAGGTCTTATGACAGAAGCTGTGAAGGCAATCAGCGAATACGGATTCAACAAACTGGTAGTCAACAGAATACAAGCATGCATACTTCCTGGAAACACACCTGCTGTAAAACTGGTAGAAAGGATTGGATTCACCCTGGAGGGCAGGCTCAGGGAGAGTGTTGTCTTTCAGAATTCCTTTCACGACCAGCTGATTTACGCAATGCTTGCTGAAGATTGGAATGCATAATGGCAAAAGATTATTACAAAGGCTTTGCAGAATGCTACCACAGACATTTTGAGGTTAACAGCAGAGGCGACATAAGATTCTATACAGAGCTTGCACGGCAGGCTGGCGGAAAAGTGCTTGAGATAGGCTGCGGAACAGGAAGAACTCTTATCCCCTCTGCAAGAGCAGGTGCATCTGTTACAGGTATGGACATATCGGAAAACATGCTCAGCTACTGCCGTAAACTCCTCAGTGAAGAGGCACAGGAGGTACAGAAAAGGGTTGAACTTATCTCTGGAAACATGGCAGACTTCAGCATGAAGGACAGATACAGGCTTATCACCACCCCCTTCAGGCCCTTTCAGCATCTGGCCACTGTGGAGGAACAGCTTTCTGCTCTGAAATGCATACGGGAACACCTTGAAGATAAAGGTACATTCATTCTGGACATCTTCGATCCGGATATGGAGATACTCACAGATTACGACAGAGCTGAGGAGTTCGGCGAGGAACCGCCTTTTCTGCTCAGTGACGGAACAGAAGTTACTGTAAGCTACAGAACGCCTTCAGTGGATACTGTAAATCAGATCGCTCACTGTGAGATGATATTCAGCAAAGTCTTCCCTGACGGAACCAGAAGAAGAGATGTTCAGGAATTCATAATGAGGTACACATTCCGATGGGAGGCTGAACACCTTCTGCACCGTGGCGGGTTCAGAGTTGTGAAGGTTATGGGAGGATATGAAGGAGAACCTGCAGGAGCAGGAGACCTGGTGTTCTTCTGCGAAAAGCTTCACTCTACCTGATAAAGGCTTCACATATCCGATTGCCTGTTAAGCTTAAACAATCCTTTTCGTTACATTTTCTCTGCTGCCGTACCCTGCCCTGCAAAGCTGTTTTTGCATATAACGAGGTTGGTAACTTTCTGTATGTTTGTTGTGAAATCTGCTGAAAACCTTCAAAAGCCGGCAACCATAATCTATTCTCTCTGCCTTTCAGCCCTTATGGGCAATATCCTTGACCGTGTGCATAACTCTGTACACGGACAAAACTCTTTCCCATTAAACAGAAGAGTTATTCATAATTCTGAAGTGTACAGTTCTTTGTGAGGCTCAGAAAATGGTTACAGAAGCGATCAGAAATCGGTTTTCACTGTGATTCAACTGTTGAACAGTCTGCTGCAGACTGAGCGTTCAGGGAGTTTCTCAGCATTTCAATTGCAGTGTTACTGAGATGGAAGAGTACCCAGCCGTCAAAGCCCAGTTCTTCCGCCAGGGCCTGCTGACGGCTTATGTCGTCAGCGGAAAACAGATAGTCATCCCTATAGTTTATCAGTCCGCAGTATATGGGGACATCGCCGGCTGTCCTGAGCTGATAGCTGCTCCAGGAAACTATCTCGGAATCTTCACGGCTGTAGTTCATGGGAACCACAAAGTCCAGCAAACCTGTTTCAACCCAGGTGTCCCACTGCTGGGCAAAATAGTCCATCTCTTCCGAATCTGGCAAAACAGCTGCAGAGAGCAGAACAGCCCTGTTCAGCCGGTCAAGAGAATCTCTTACTGCCTGAACTGCCGATGTGATCACACCTGCGCGCCATACATTGAAACTGTCATGATACCTGCCTCCGCGGTAGCAGTCTTCTGGCCAGTTAACACCTGATCTTCTCATCCATGATGAAAACCGCTGCCTGCAACGATGGCAGAAGCAGACTCTATCGCTGGCGAACCTGATGTAATCCAGATGAATTCCTTCAACAGGAACTTGATTGATGATCTCCATGCACAGCGAAGAAAAGAGTTCAACATTCCTGGAATCTGTGGGGCACAGCCATGTGCCTGCAGCACGATCATCGTTTATGGGAACCTGAAAACGGCGCTCATTCTCCAGTGCTTCCACAAGAGAATCTGGTGACTGGCTGGTTTTCCACATAACCACCCATGCATGTACAGCAATGTTGTATTCACAGCAGGCTTCATAGCATTCTCTGAGACCTTCTATGTCAGTTGCCGGCCCGTATGCAGCACAGTAGAAAACTGTATCGTACCCATTCTCAGCCAGCAGGGGAGCCAAATCGTTCCAGTTTTCACTCTGGTACTCCCAGGTACTCCACACACCGTGCATTGCCATAAAAATCAACAGAACCGGATACATAACATTCACCGCCTTAAACCTTGAAAACAAACTGCTGAGAACTCTGAACTGTGAGAGTTCATCCTTGTGACATATCATACAAGCTGCGTAACAGCACAGCACTCTCTGCAGCAATTCACGGCTTTGAAGAGATTATTCCAGCTCTGCCTTAAAAGCATGAACTTGTTCAGGGTCTCCAATAGGCTCTGCCAACGACTGTTGGTTATAATTCCCGACATGATTTACTCCCTGATTAACTGGTTTATGATATTGATAAGAAGGTCACTGGCAGTCTGCCTGGAACTGTTTAAGGTAATGATTCCAGCCCTTGTGGCAGTGAAAGCTATGGAGATGCTTGGTGTCTTCGAGCCTGTTGCAGATGCCATTGCGCCTGTAATGAAACTTTGCGGCCTTCCTGGAGCAGCAGGGCTGGCCTGGGTAACCGGAATGCTCTCCAACATGTACGGTGGATTAACAGTAAGTGCCGGAATGATAGAACCTCTTCAGCTGAACAGCGCACAGGTCACCACTCTTGGATGCATGCTGCTTGTCTGCCATTCACTGCCGGTTGAGATAACAGTTGCTGCCAGAGCAGGTGTTGAGCCCTGGTTTCTGATTCCCTTCAGATTTCTCACAGGGCTTCTTTTCGGCATTCTGCTGAACTTCATATTCTCCACAACCGGCTTGCTGCAAGGCGAACCTGCGGTTCTGTGGAGTGCTGCAGAGCAGGGCACAGGACTTCTTCAGTGGCTGTCAGGAACACTGAAAAGCATGTACACAATCTTTCTGGTTATCCTCGCTGTAATGACAATCATGGATATACTGAAAAAACTCGGAGTGTTAAAACTGCTCAAAAAGGTAATGCGCCCTGTATTTAAGCCTATGGGTATAGGAGATGAAGCCTCCACAATCACAGTAATAGGATTGCTTCTAGGCTTATCCTACGGAGGAGGAATGATTATCGGAGAAACAAGGAAAGGCTCTATTCCTCCAAGACAGATACTGACCTCTGTGGCCTTCATGAGTATCTGTCATGCAGTAATTGAAGATACGATGCTTGTGGGAGCCCTGGGTGTCCGGGCTATTGCCGCTCTCCCTGGAAGGGTTCTCTTTTCCTGGCTGACGATGTTTTTGCTGCTGCTTGTTTCAAGGTATTTGCCGGACAGGGCCATAAGGGCCATCTGCCGTGTGCCTGTGAAAGGCTGACTACTCTTCTGTTTCCTGCTTCTCCCAGAGGGCTGAAAAGCACTGGTCTACAGTGGGGTTTTCAGGAAGAAGACCGTCTGCAGCCATGTCGTCAAGCATTTCCAGAACTCTGCCTATTACAGCCCCCTCAAAACCCAGAGCTGATAGTTTCTGTCCCATCTCCCTGGGAATAACTCTTCCACTGGTCTGATTCTTTATTCTCGCTTTCAGTTCAGAAAGCCTTTCCAGGGCAGGTTCCACAAAATCAGGCACATGGGCCTTTATGTCTGCTTCTGCAAGAACAAGAAGATTGTCCAGCTGCTCTCCGGACTGGCGGACAAGCCTTCGCACAGCACTGTTGCTCCATTTGGAATCATACAGGACAGGCCTCATGTGATTCTCAACCAGAAGCATAACTGACCGCTTAAGGTACCTGGGGAACTTCAGCCTTTCAGCCACTGATTCCACAAGACTTCTTCCCTCAGTTTCATGACCGTAAAAGTGGGGAGCGCCATTTTCATCAACTGTTCGTGTAAGCCCCTTGCCGGAATCATGAAGAAGTGCCGCCCATCTGAGAATATCCGATGGAGGCACATTCTCCACCACTCTGAGGCTATGATGCCAGACATCAGAATTATGATATCTGCCCTGAAGGAGGCCATCAATAACGAAGAGGTTTTCCAGCTCGGGAACTATTCTGAGAAGTACCCCGTCTTCCTTCATCATGGCCAGAGACCTCACCACAACTGTGCCGTCCAGTGAAGTCAGAAGAGCTGACATTTCCTTGAGCTTTCTCTCAGCTGAAACTGTGTCCAGACCGGAAGCAAGTTTTCGAGCCGCCTTCCGCACCCTCTGGTGAAGGGAGAAGCCAAGTCGGGCTGAGAACCTGTACGCCCTGAGAATTCGCAGCGGATCATCGCTGAAAGAGTCAAAAGGATCTCCAGGTGTATTCAGAAGTCTTTTGTCCAGATCTTCTCTTCCCTGAAAGGGATCAATGAGCTTTCCTTCACTGTCCATAGCCATGGCGTTCACTGTGAAGTCCCTCCTCTGAAGGTCCTCCATAATACTCTTTCCGAACTGTACCACAGGCTTTCTGCTTCTTCTTCTGTACACCTCTGAAGACCTGAATGTGGTGATTTCCACTTTTTCCGATGAGGACGGGTCTATGGCTGTAACTGTACCGTAAGGCATTCCAGTTGGAATAACCTTGATTCCCCTGTCAGAGAGAAAATCTATAACTTCTCCCGGGGGAGCATCAGTTGCGTAGTCGGTATCATCCGGTGTTATGCCCAGAAGACGATCCCTTACGCTTCCTCCCACAAGAAACAGTTCATATCCTGCCTCACTGAACAAATCGAACATCTGCTTATCTATGCTCTGCTTCATCCTTTATAAACCTTACTGAATACTCCGCGAAAGAAACCCTTCTGAACCGGAACATCTGCCGTATCAGCGGGAAATGCATTTGAGATTACCGCTTCTGCGGCAACATTGTTTCTGACCGGTTTCTTGTCTTGCTGTCTTCATCAGGGTTCAGCTTGAATATCCTTTCTGACAGTTTTCCTTAAGAGATTACAATTACTTTTCCTGCAATGTTAAGAGAAATCCCTGCAGTTCTGAACGCTTCTTTCCATCTGGCATCAACATAACCTCCACAAACTATAACCGCACCTGGCCGCCCCTCCTGATGCCCGAAAGACCACCAGTGCATCAAGCATTTCCGGTCTGGAACAATCCCCGGGAACAGACCTTTCCGGCTCTCTTCCAACTTGTTTCAGCTCTGTGGAGCCAAAAGCGGTAATGTGACCGGTAATACTCTCTGTTTCACCACTCTGCATATCTACAACAGGTTCAGCTCCCAAAGATTTTTTCAGCATACCGGGAAAAGGTACTGCAATACTCTCTTCGTATGTGACGCAGTCGAAAACAGGAATATTTCAAGCTTCGAACCACTTTCCCGGCAGATGCTGAACCTTCTCCATTTCAGCAGGAAGTATTTTGCTGACATCTACACCGAGAACAGGCACATCATATTGGCGGAACATTGAGGAACAGAGATTGAATCTGTCCACCGCTGAACCCACTACTCCATCAAGAACCATAAGTACCGGAACTCCAGGTATCCCTGTTTCCTCACATTGGACATATCGAACACAGAACCTGCACCTGGATGTATCGCCTGAAGAAGCCGCAAAAGAATCCGCCTTCTCAAGTACCGGATTAAGAACAGGAGCCCTTTCCACAAACCAGGAGCGCTGCCCTGCCTGCTCACCTTTCACAAGAGCAGTCTTCTGCCCCGGCGGTTTGACGCAGGATGCTCCATCAGAGAGAGCTGCACTGAACTGTCTCAAAAGGCCAGGGCAGAGAGTTGTATTTCCTGCATCATTTCCTGCTCCTGCAATGCAGATACCCTCAGCCATAAAACCTCCGGGTCTGATTATACACAATGGGCCGCAGGATGCCAGATAGCGTTGAAACAAACCGGCGCACTCCATACAGAGTGCGCCGGTGAGGAGGGATGTATGACCGGAATAACCGGATGAAGCACAGCTTTCAATTTGCTGTCTTCATTAGTGTTACCCAGACTCTGATGAATGGTTCCATTTAACTGAAGCAGGTGCGGTGAAACTTAATCGTTCATCTATAAAAAGCTGCCAGCAGAAGGGTGGGGAAATACTTGTTAAGAATCTTTACTTTCTGCAGATGTAAAACTCTGCAGCTGAAGTTCCCCTGATCGCTCACCGCAGTATGACACTCCCTGGCGGTAGCGTCTCACAGTAAAGACAACAACTGAACCTGCACCTGCAACTACAGCGGCAGCAGTTGCCAGAGCGGCGCCTGTTCCTCCCAGCTCCGGTATCAGCCAGAGGTTCAGGGCAACATTTACCCCTGCAGAGATGAGAACTGACCAGAAGGAATACTGTGGCCTGTTCATTGCTGTGCCTGCTGAGGAGAAAAGACTGCCGAAAGGTCTTATAAGAGCCAGTGTTCCAAGAATGGCCAGTATGGGCCAGTTCTCCAGATATCTGCCGTCATAGACTGTATTGATTACAAATTCTGAAAAGAAGACAAGAAGAATCACAACAGGAAGCTGAATCAGTTCAACTATTCCTATGGCTTTCATGACCAGTTTCAGTGTTTCCTTCCGCCTGTTCTCTGACCAGGCCCGGGAAATAAGAGGCATAAGTACCATATTGGCAGCTGCGGATACCAGGACAACCATTGATGTAAGGGCCCTTGATGCACTGTAAGCTGCTGTGTCTGCCGCAGAGGCCAGCTTGCCCAGCATAAGGATATCGGTTCTGGTGTATATGAAACCTGCAAGGCTTGTGCCTAAAGAGAAGGCAGCAAAGGACATCACCCTTTTGAAAGCTGTTCCTGTAAATCCGGCAGAGATATCAGGGATACCTCTCGCGGCCCATGTTCCCATAATGAAAGCAGCTGCATTGGCAGAAGCTGTTGCCCTGAGCACCTGTATTACCCCTGTGAGTTTTCCGCTGATTATCAGATACCCTACAATACCGCCGCGAACGGTAAAAACCAGAAGATCAATGAACATGACTTTTCCGGTTCCCAGTCTTGTCAGAAGCATATGTCTGGGAATCTGGGCAAGAGATCCTGTGAAAGCGGCAAGCACGATATACGGAATAACGCCCTGAAGATCAATTCCGCTGTAGAAGGAATCAAGAACATTTCTGAAGATAAGCAGAAGAGCACCTGTAATTATGCTGAAACCCACAGTCATTGCTGATGCGGTGTTAACCGCTGCGGAAGTCTCTCTGGACTTCCGCTCACTGCCCAGCTTCAGGAGGGCCTGCAGAACAAAACCGCCGCCTAGAAGACCGGCAAACATCTCCATGGATCTTGACAGGGCAAAAGCTGCATAGGCGTCTTCAGGAAGTCTGCGGGCTATAAGTATGGCCAGAACTCCCCAAAGGGCAAGAGACCCCTGGCTTACAAGGGTGGGAAGCCCTAAATGCAGTGCTTTACTTCTTTTCAGTATTACCCTTTCCGAAAAGAACCTGCTGCCTTATGCGTCTGAGGGTATCCTGAATGAAAGGTCCTGTTTCTTCTTCCTGAGTAAGGGACTCCCACCATGTGACGAAAACCATCCACAGAAGACAGAGAACAAAAACTATTCCTGTATAGAGCAGAACCATCACTGTTCTCTTGGGATAAGCCCTGAGATACTCTGGAACCGGAGGTACAATAACCTCTATGGTGGGGCTTTCTCTGGCCTCGTCTATCTTCAGGGTTTCCAGCTGCTCCCTAAGGAGTAAATAGAGGGCACTTCGTGTTTCAACCTCAAGAAGAAGAGCCTCGTATTCACTAAGGTAGCCTGGAATGCTGTCCATTGCAGGAAAAACACTTAAAGAATCTCCTCCTTCAGTTCTGACCAGAAGAGCGTTTTCCAGATAACTGTACTGGGCACTTGCCTGGGCATAGGTGGCATTTCTTGAAGAGAGAGTGCCTCTGATGCCTTCAAGAAGGGCTCCAGCAGTAACCAGCTCACTCTCAATGGCAGCCATTGCATCCATCATGCTGGAAGCCTGCTGCTCAGGAAAAACCAGTCCGGTTCTTGTTCTGAATTCCTGCATCTCCGCCCTGGCTGCCTCAAGAGAATCCAGAGCAAGAGCAACAGCCTCCTCGGTCTCAATTCGGCTTCTTCTGGATCTGCTTGTCACAAGGGTACTGAGCTCCTGATTAGCATACTCGATGATGTCATTAACCATAGCTGCAGCTTCGGTTCTGGACTGGCCCTGTGCAGTGACAAAGATTATCCCTTCAGGAGAAAGAGAGACACTAGACTGTTCCTGAAACCTCTTCAGCGCCCTCTCCATGCTGACAGCTTTGTATCTCTCAATAAGATCATAGTTCAGGATTATTCGCTCCTGTATTCTTCTGGAACCAAGTACCTGAACCGCCAGCGTTACATCCACCCCTCCAGCCTGCGGCAGAATGCCTCCGCTCAGGGAACCTACTGCATCCACCGCATCGCCCAACCCCAGAGCTCCTGCATATGATGCAAGCGATGAAGAAGTTGAGCCTGGAACAATAGCTGCAGCCCAGGCACCCCATCTTGGTGTTCTGGTCAGAGCCCATACAGAACTGAGTACAGCAGTTATGAAACAAACTATCATTATTCTGCGGAGATTCTCTGCTGTTCTGGTTATGATCCTGCCTGAAAACTTATGCTGAAAGGGTTTGCTGTTCGTGCTCATCCTTACCTCACCTGGTCAGATAGATAATGGTGGAGGTTATCCCCACCAGGGTGGCAAGTATACCTATCTCCTGGGAATGGCGCGCAACCCAGCTGTAAGGCACCTCTATGACATCACCGGGAAGCACTTCCATTTCAAGCGCATTATCGCCTGAAGCTATTTCCACACCGTTTCTGGTAAGAGTGGTTCCTCCTCTGCTGCCGTTGTAGAGTGTACCGCCGGCCCTTTCAATGTACGCTGAAACCGGTGCGCCGGGCATGTAGGCAATAATGCCCCTCTGGTGAACTGCACCTGCCACATATATGTCGTTACCCTGAACCACCAGTTTCAGAGTGTCACCGGCAAAAACCTCCATTGTTGAGATTCCCATTCCCCGAATCCACACTGGAGACGCCACTGAACGGGAGATGAACATACTGCGGGCAAGATCGACATTCCCGTCAATACCTCCGATACGGTACATCAGGTCACTGACTGTTTCTCCTGGAATGTGGTCCCATGTTTCCACCTCTGGAATCTGGTATCCGTCATTGTAGTTGCGAATTCCAGGTCTCACTATATACACCGGATTGGTTACCAGGCCGAAATGAACCACCGCTCCTCCATCAACGAAGGGATCAGACCTGGGCATACCGGTTTCCCGATCAAAATGCAGGTCTACAGCAGTGGAATCACCTTGAGCGGTTATCATGCTGCCTCTTCTGGACGAATATGATGAAAGACCTCCTGCACTTCTTACCAGATCACTTACTCTGTTGGTGGCTGAAAGGGTGTACTGGCCTGGATTCTGCACCATGCCGTTCACCCATACCTTCACAGTTCTGGGCTGCAGAAGACCTATACCTATGGAAGTGCCGGGGTAGTAAAGGGAAACAAGTCTCTGAAGCTCCGTTTCTGCCTGGTCTATGGTGAGTCCCCTTACCTGCAGCTGGCCTATTCCGGAAAGCTGCACCATTCCATCACTTGAAACCTGACATTGAATCACTGACCCAAGCCCGGAAAGAAGCATTATTTCACTGGTCCCGCCCTCAAGCACCATCTGAATAACATCTCCGGCTCCCAGCACATATTCAGAACGGTCTACAGGTTCAAAAATATCGAATGTATTATCCGAGCTGCTTTCACCGTAGACGGGAACACCGCTTCCGGCCAGGGACAACAGAATGAAGATTAATCCGTAACTCATCTTCCGATTACCCCTCTGAAGTATTCTATTGTCTTGAGAAGCCCCTCCTCAAGGGTTACCTGCGGTGACCAGCCAAGCAGATTCCGGGCACGGGTAATGTCCGGTTTTCTTACCTTGGGATCATCAACAGGAAGCTCCTTGTATGTAAGATTGCTTGAACTTTCCACAAGCCTGATAACCTCAGCAGCAAATTCCTTTACAGTCATCTCTGAGGGGTTGCCTATGTTCACAGGCTCGTGGCAGTGGCTCTCCATCAGGGCTATCAGGCCATTCACCGTATCGGAAACAAAGCAGAAACTTCTGGTCTGCCCTCCATCTCCGAAAACAGTCAGATCCTCTCCCTTGATTGCCTGACAGACAAATGAAGGAACCACCCTTCCGTCATCAGCTCTGTTTCTGGGACCGTATGTATTGAAAATTCTTGCTATTCTGGTATCTATGCCATGGGTACGGTGATAGGCAAAAACAATTGCTTCAGCAAATCTCTTGGCCTCATCATAAACTCCCCTGGGCCCCACAGGATTAACATTACCCCAATAAGTTTCCGGCTGGGGATGAATAAGCGGATCACCGTAAACCTCGCTTGTTGAGGCCAGAAGCAGACCGCAGCCTTTTTCTCTGGCAAGCCCGAGTGCCTTATGGGTTCCCAGAGCACCTACCTTAAGGGTCTGTATAGGATACATAAGATAGTCTATAGGGCTGGCTGGACTGGCCAGATGGAAGATGAAGTCTATTCTGCCTGGAAGATAGATGTATTCAGTTACATCATGACGAATAAACTTGAAGTCTTCTCTTCCTGCCAGGTGGGCAATATTGTCAGAGTTACCGGTAAGAAGATTATCAAGGGCTATCACCGAGTGGCCCTTTTCAAGAAGTCTGTCGCACAGGTGGCTTCCGATAAAGCCTGCGCCGCCGGTGACCAGTATTCTCACTTTCCCTCTGTCCCTTCAGATATCTGCAGCCTTTCCTCGTACATTCTGCGATAGTATTCCATGAACTCTCCGCTGCGAATAGACTGCCACCATTCCCTGTTCTCTGTATACCACTTCACAGTTCTCTTAATGCCCTGATCAAAAGAAACCTCTGGTTTCCATTTCAGTTCATCGGTAATTCTGGAGATGTCCAGAGCATATCTCCTGTCGTGCCCGGGCCTGTCCTCAATTCTTCTGATCATGTCTGAAGAAGCCCCTGTAGCCTCCAGAATAGCAGTAGTGACTTCAAGATTGGTTTTTCCCTGCCCTGCGCCGATGTTATAGATTCTTCCCGGTTTCCCCTTTTCGATCACAGCCTCCAGCGCGCTGCAGTGGTCTGTAACAAACAGCCAGTCTCGAATGTTTCCCCCGTCGCCGTACAGCGGAAGGTTCTCACCCTGAAATACATTAGTGATAAAGAGAGGAATCAGCTTCTCAGGATATTGAAATGGGCCGTAGTTGTTGGAAGCTCTGGTAACTGCAACAGGAACTCCGAAGGTGGTGAAGTAACTCATTGCCAGCAGTTCACCTCCAGCCTTCGAAGCAGAGTAGGGGCTCCTGGGCTCAAGGGCATCGCTCTCCTTCGACCTGCCGGCCTCCACACTGCCGTAAACTTCGTCAGTTGATATCTGAAGAAAGAGTCTGCGCCCAGGCTCTCTGCGAAACTCTTCAAGAAGTATTCGCACACCCTCAATATCTGTTCTTACAAAGGAAGAAGGGTCATCTATGGATCTGTCAACATGGGTTTCCGCTGCAAAGTTAACCACCACATCACAACCACTCATGGCTTCAGCTGCAGCCTCTGGAGAACATATGTCCCCCTGAACAAACCTGAATCTGTTTCCTCTGGGAATAGTTTCCAGATTCTCCAGCCGTCCTGCGTAGGTCAGTTTGTCCAGAACGGTTATTGACCAGTCTTTTCTGTTCTCCGTTATGTAATGGCAGAAATTGGAACCTATGAATCCGGCTCCTCCTGTAACCAGCAGTCTCACTATTTCTCCCTTGCCAGTCTCATGGCTTTCATCTCTGTTTCAGACAGTTACCTGACCTGAACAAAACTTAACCTCTATGCAAGTAGCCCATCGGAGTAAATCTCATTCAGTCAGATAAACAACTTATTGCAGCATCAGAACATTAAGAACGAACTTTCTAAACACTTCAGATTATCTATTATACTGAATGCTCCACTTTGATACATCTGCACTCCGTGAACCGCACAGAAGGCTCAAAGGCTTTTGACCCCCTATCTTATGAGCGAAAACTTCAGCTGCAGAGGAGGTTTGCCATCCCTTGAGATAACCAGCATATAGACACCTGAAGCTGCTTTTCCTCCGTCATCAAGGCTGCCGTCCCAGGCGAAATCTTCTCTCCCTTCTGAAGAATACTCATAAACAAGGTCACCGGTGAGGTTATAAATCCTGTACTCTCCAGGTTCATCAGGAATACCGGCAACTCCAAGTATTTCGCCTCTTCCTGCAACAAACGGATTGGGATAGACTGCTGCCTGAGAACCGTCCCCTGACAGCTGTGACTCAAGCTCTCCCCTCCAAAGACCGTGATCGGTTGCCAGCCAGACAATTCCCTGATTCATATCAACTGCTATGGAATAAATGATACAGTCAGGAAGGAGACTGTTGAAAGAAGTGTATTCCTCGACCTCCTGAGAAGCAGCATAATACCTTTTGAGACCGTCAGATGTACCAGTCCAGACCGTTCCAAAACCATCGCATTGAACGGAAGTCACCGGAAAAGTCACACCGGAAATCTCAGTGACCAAACCGTCAGAGAGTACTGCAAGCCCTGAAGCGGTTCCTATATACAGATCCCCGCCCCTTGCAAGATCAATTGCGGTAACGGTGGAAGAAGGAAGCCCGTTTTCTGATTTGTAAACTGCCTCCACAACCTGTCTGTCGCCGTCTATCAGTGCAAGTCCTTTTTCTGTTCCTGCCCAGGCGTATTTCGCGTTTACAGCTTCTATGCAGTTGACTTCCCTGCTGGGAAGCCCGCTGGATTCATCTATCACGGAAAAAGTCATTGCTGTTGTATCGCCTGGAACCCAGCTCAGTCTGGTAACTCCGCTTGGTTCTGTTTCTATAAGTGTCCTGTGACAGAACCAGGTGGTGTAGTAATCACCCTGACTGGCATCAAAGACCCGGTCATTAATCAGGCCGTCATTCTGAGTAATGGTCAGAGTGGCGGTAACTTCCTCTCCATTCCAGTCAAGCCAGTCAACTCCGTGTCCAATTGAAGAAATCATGGCACCGTTCCCTGCAGGGCACACAGCAAAACACTGGGATCTGTAAGAAAGGTACTGTATAAGACTGATCCATCCGTTCTCTGCGTAAACAGAACCTCCGTTGGCATTACTTGTTACCCAGAGAGTTCCGTCGGGCAGTATAGTACAGTCCCTCAGGTTATTTGAAACCGGACCTGTATTGGGGAATGTTCTCTTCCAGGAACCATTTTCCCTTAACAGTGCAACACCGGAACCGCAAGCTCTGTTGTCTGAATATGTGTTTGCAAGAACTCCGCAGAGTTTTCCGTTGACCCTTACAAGACCGGTAAGGGCGTTACCATCCAGGTTGTTACTGTACTCCTGCCAGTTGCCATCCTGAAGCACATAGCATCTGTTGGTACAGCCTACTGCCACATCTCCACCCTCGCCTGTGATGCTTGCAATGGTTCCATAGGGGAAAATTACCTCTTCCCATGGAGCAGAACCTGGTTTTCTGAAAAGGTGTTCTACAGAAGCCGCCCAGAGAGTGTCTGCCTGCCATGTCATGGCAACTATGGAAACTTCAGAAACATCCTGCAGCTGCCATGAGGAAGAGCTTCCAGGCGGTGCTGACTGTGGAAGAAAGGTCAGACCTGCAGTGGTACCCACATAGAGCCCTGAATCTGCTGAAATAATGCAGTTGATGTTGTCTGAAGGAAGACCGCCGCCGGTGCTGTAGGTATCCCAGTTCTCAAAGTAGCCGAACTCTTTTATACAGAGCCCCTGGGTGGTTGCAGCATAGATAACCGAATCTGGAAGAGTCTGGTTTATACCCAGAAGCAGCGGCAGACCATCTATCTGGTTGAAGTGAGTTTTCTGCCCTGAAGGAGTGAACATGTCGATACCGCCTCCGCCATATGAAACCCAGAGATTACCGCTCTGGTCATAGGTCAGGTCGGAGACTCTGTCGTAAGTGAGCATATCCGGTGAACTCCAGCCGGAATCAACAACCAGAACATCTTCTGAATCTGAGTAATGGGCGAAAAGTATTCCTCCTGAAGTTCCGGCAAGAATGACTTCCCCTGACTGAATTATGCAGTTGCCCCCTCCATAGTGGGGGAAATGTTCCCAGTTCGTAACCCGCCCGGGGAGGGTTACCGCAATACAAAGCAGAATAGCATTCAAATTCGTTCCTCCCACCATCTGTAAAGCAGACTCAAGCCTTCATTGAGGGAGACAGAGGGTTCCCATCCCAGACTGCGCAGCCGTTCCGAACTGCCAACCTGTCTTACCTGATCCTTCTCCCTGAGAAGATTCTTCTCTGTAACCGCCTGCAATTTATTTCCTTCCTGCTCCAGAAGCATCTGCAACAGGTCTCCTATGGAGTGACCTGCTCCGGAGCAGACATTGTAAACACACCGGGAATGACCTTTTGCCAGCAGTGTAATGTAGGCTCTGACAACATCTGCAATATACAGATAGTCCCGTACTGCGCTAAGGTTTCCAACTCTTATTTCAGTTTTACCGCTTCTCAGGGCTTGAATTATTCTCGAGCAGAATGAAGGAAGGACAAATTTGCCTTTCTGCCCTGGACCGTAATGGGGAAAAGAGCGACTTATCACCCAGTCCAGCCCTGAATCCATCACTATCTTTTCAGCCTTAAGTTTGGATTTTCCATAGTTGTTAACCGGTGCAAGCTCAGACTGCTCATCCAGGAGACTGGAAGATGGCGCGTAAACCTCAGCAGAGCTAACCATAAGGAGCCTCGCATCAGGAGCCTTTTCCTGCATCCAGTGAACCACTGAAGCAGTACCCAGAACATTTACCCTGTCAAAGAGCATAGGCGCCTTTTCCGAATCTGCAACGGAACTCAGAGCCGCAAGGTGAACCACAAACCGCACCGGACCAGGGTCAGGCTCCGGTTTTGACGGAAGATTCCATTTTATTCGCTTCACCCCTGCCGGAACGGCAAAGTCATCTGTTCTGTCTGCTGCAATATCCCCGAAACCCATATTCAGAGCACGCACAAGAGCCCTGCCGACAAATCCTGCGGCCCCTGTTACAAGCACAGACCTGGCAGGCAGTTGATATTCCTGCATGGTGTTTATCACAATTCTTCCCCAAGCACTCTGATTTCAGGTTCCAGAAGTATTCCTGAGAAAGCTTCCACCCTTTTCTGAACCATTCGAATCAGACGGATTACATCATCACTGGTGGCTCCACCGCAGTTTTCAATGAAGTTCGCATGAAGAGCAGAAACCCTTGCGCCTCCAACTGAAGCACCTTTCAGCCCTGCATCCTCTATGAGTTTTCCAGGGGGAATACCATTCGCCGGTTTTCTGAAAACACTGCCTGCATTGGGCATTTTCAGAGGAAACTTGCCCCTTCTCAGCTCAAGCACTTCTCTCGCCCTTGCTCTGAGAGCATGGGAGTCAGAGTACTTCAAAGCCATCACAGCACCGGTAATCACATCCCTGCTGCTCTGAAAAATGCTGGTTCTGTATTCAAAACTGCACCCTTCCCGCGACAGAATCTTGATTTGACCATCAGGTGACAGAGCTGAAACCTCAACAACAAAATCACTTATGCTGCTGCCGTAAGCGCCTGCGTTCATAAAAACAGCTCCGCCTAGAGAACCGGGAATGCCTGCGGCAAACGAGAGATTCCCAAGGCCGGAACAGCACGCAGCTCCGGCAATTGAAGGCAGAGGAGCAGCGGCCCCTGCATGAAGCAGGGTGCCGGAAAAAGAATACCGTGTAAAGTTGCCTGAAAGGATTATTACAAGGCCTGGCCATCCCTGAGATGGCGCCAGAGTGTTGGATCCCTTTCCCAGAATTGTCCAGGGAATGCCCAGCAATTCTGACCTGCTAAGAAGTGATGAAAGCTGCCCAGGTGTCTCAGGAAAAGCAGCAGCAGCTCTGCCGCCTATTGCCCATGTGGTGAAGCATGAGAGATCTATATCTCTGATTTTTCCTGGAAGCTCTTTTCTCAGCTGCTCAGTGACCATTGAGAGGATCCTTTCCCTGAAGACCTTCAAGGCAGCCTCCTGCAGAAAGGTATGTCATTACAAACCCAGGCCCTCCGAATATCTCTGCCCATCTGAGAGCAGCCCTGTATACCGGCGCCAGAAGCATAAGCCTCACAATTATTCGAACAGGAGCCAGAGTAACCGGAGGAGCAAGAATATTCTCTACCCATCTGCTGCCAAGCAGCCCTCTAACCTCCGGATGTTTCTTCAGAGTGTATCTGAGACCTGTGTTGCCGTACTCTATCATCTTGCCTGAGTGTTTCCTTACTGTGACATTATCCAGATGATCCACAGAGAGAGAAGGATCCCAGTGAAAGATCGCTCCAAGTTTACTGAGCCTGTACCCCATCTCTGTATCTTCTCCGCCGTAGCCGGTCATTTCAGAATCGAACATTCCTGCTTTTACAAGAAGATTCGATGAAACAGAGAGATTGCCTGTAATGAAGTAATTCCAGGGAAATGGGCCTTTGGCAGAGCTGCCCATTGCCCGGGAGTCCATCCACCTCTGCCATGGGGTCGAATCATGGCTCCAGGCATTCACCCTTTTTCCCATCACCGCATGGGCACCGGTTTCTCTTCTCACTTCAAGATGCCTTCTGAGCAATTCACTTCCAAAGCGGAGATCTCCGTCCATAAGAAGGGCCACAGGAGCATCAGAGGATTCAAGGGCAGCATTTCTTGCAGCAGGCCTGCACCGGCAGTTCTCAAGCCTTATTACCTTTACAGAACACCTGTCAGGAAACTGTTCAAGCTCACCGGCAAACTGGGTCTGCACTGGAATATCACTTCCGTCATCTGCTATAACCAGTTCCCATGAGGACTCTATGTCCTGAAAAGTCAGGCTCTTCAGAAACTCTCTGAAGGGTTCTCCTCCATTCCTTACAGGTACCTGAACTGATATCTCACTCATTCTGAACTCCTCTGAGCATCTCGGAAGTCCCCAGTGATCTGAGCGCAGCTATCACAACTGCTGTCAGGGCTGTAATAACCAGAACAGCTGTAATCCTCAAAGCGTCAGAAAGCCCTGCAAGGAATCCGGCAAAGACCGGACAGATAACAAGAACCGCAACTGCCATGAAACTAACCGGAAAAACCTTTCTGCCAAGCCAGAAAAGAGACATGGCCATAAACATGTTTGTAGCCAGAGTTGCGAAAGCAGCGCCTACAGCCCCTGCAACAGGTATCAGCCTGAAGTTGAAGCCAATATTCAGCACTGCACCGAATGCAGTCATCCAGCCTATGTATCCGGTTTGTCCGGTAAGAAGCGGTGCTGTCTGGGAAATTGTGTAGAGGGCATAGGTTGCAGCAGAACCTGCCAGCCAGGGAAGCACCTTTGCAGCAGGAAGCCACTGGCCGCCGCCGAAGACGGCAACTGTCTCACAGGAGAGAATAGCCAGTATCATAGCGGCCCATGTTACTGTAACCATGAAAAGCAGGGCATTGCGTCCAAGGTCATCCATACTGCCACCCTGTTTCTTCATTCTGAATATGTACCGCTGCCAGGCCATTCCGAATCCCAGAGTAAGCGGAGTGAGGACCAGAATTGCCCTTCCTGCCCACTCGTACCATCCGCTCTGGGCCATATCACTGCTGATGGTTCTCAGCATGAACATATCTGCACTGGAGAGAACCAGAAGGGCCAGACTTGCAGGAACCAGTGGAAGGCTGAATGCCAGCATCCCTGAGGTAAGCCCCTTCTCAGGAGATGCCGTACCTGCGATCTTCCTCATGAGAATAAAGGTAATTACAGCTGCAGCAATGGTAGGTACCCACCTTGCTTCAAGGAACGAAACCAGGGCATTCCCGTTTCTGTTCAGAAGCAGAAAGAGGATACCCAGCGAGAAAAATCCCCTTGCGAACTGTATCAAGAAATAGGTGCCTGCCATACCTCCTGCTCTGGGCATTGAGAGAGCGATCTGCAGCAGGGCAACACCGCCTCCCAGGGCAAGGGCATGAAAGAGAAGTGAAGGTGAACCGGTTTTCAGAGTTTCGGCCAGACTTCCTCCGAAAAAGAAAACAGCAGCCGCACAAAGAAAAATCGGCAAAACAGGCAGCAGAAGAGCTCTCTTAAGAACAGCGCCGTGGTTCTCAGTGGTGTGCCATGCGCGAATTATTGCAGCAGGAAGGCCGAGTACGCATACTCCGGCAATAACCTCACTAATGATTCTTATAACCCCTAGTATTCCAGCCTCTTCAGGTGAGAGGAAGGTGCTCATGAAAGGGAGGAAAGCGAACTGCACCAGTCCGCTGACTATCATGGCAAGGCCGTAGAGAAGAGTTTCCCCTGCCAGATCTTTTGCTGTCATTTTTCCCATCCCAGTTCCCTGTAACGGCGGTGCATGGTTTCCGCCACTGATTTCCAGTTGTGGGTCTTTTCAATCCAGGAAGGTCCTGCAGCAGCATATTTTTCTCTGAGTTCTCTGTTCAGAATCAACTCTTCAAGCACTTTTTCCAGATTATGGGGCTGTGCCAGGACAAAGGGGTGATCCGGAATAAACTCCTGATAGGCCTCAGACAGGTTTGTTACTGTACAGAGCCCCATAGACAGAGTTTCCAGTGAGTTTACACCGTAACCCATGTCTCCCCTTGCTATCTGATCAATGGCAATGTGACAGGTTGCCTTTAGCATAACAGCTTCCCTGTTGGTCATGTTCTCTATGAGTACCATCTCAACAGGAAGTCTTCCTGAGAGATTCTCAACAGCTTCAAGAATCATATCTGTGCCTTTAACAGACCTTATTCTCGGCGCATGACAGATTCTGATTTTGTCACCGGACGGGGCAGCTGCAGGTACCATGGATCTGTCATAGGGAAGAAAAAGATACTCCAGCTCATCATAGTTTCTGAAAAGGTCAAACTCGCAGGTGGTGTGAAGCTCAGTTGCATCCCACACAGGCTTGATGGCGCCTCTCATTCTCAAATCCAGGCCGTGATAGTTGGAGACTATATGAACACCTGAATCGACAAATCGTCTTATGTCTCTGCCATCTCTGAAAAAGCTCATTCCACCTTCAAGCACAATCACATCATAATCGCTGAACCGGTATTTCTTCTCAGCCCTGTTTACCAAAGGGGTCCAGACAATATCCCTGAAGGACATCAGAACTCTTTCAGCCCTTGAAGGACTCCAGAATATCCTTTCAGAGGTTCCGGTAAAGGGAACCCGCATGCTGCCGCTCTTTATCAGCCTCTTAATCTTCCATAGCCATTCCATAGGACCTACAAAGGGAAGATTGAGGCAGACATCCTCAGGATACCGGTTCCTGGCTGAGTAGAAAGTAACCAGTCGGGCTGTATGCCCCAACGCTCTGTGCCCTTGAAGAAAAAGTGTAAGCACCCCTGTGTAGTTCTGCGGTGAAACATGCAGAATTTTCACAGAGAACACTCTCCCTTTTTCCACCCGAAAAACACAAGAGCGCCTCCGGCAGCAAGTTGAAGAAGAATTCCAGGCCAGCCGAGAACATGCCCGCCCAGAAGATCAGGAGAAGTTATATCAGGAAATGTCAGAGTGTGAAGTAACGGAGACCTTGACGGTTTCCAGATAAGGCTCTGCCTTGACTGGGAATCAAAGTCATCCTGACCAAGCTCCCGTTCAAGTCCATTGGTATCAGTAACGCAGGCGGCAAAGGTTATTATGAGCGTCAGCACTGCAAGAACTGTAAACAGCTTTCCTCCTGTACCTCTTCTCATCAGAGGCATGAAGAACACTGGAAGCACAGGAAAGAGGAACCGCGGCCCCCATCCTGTTCCGCCGGTCCAGTCATGAAGAAACCCGTGAAGTACAAGGGAGAACACCAGAGGGCTCCAGAATCGCCAGTCTCCGCAGTAGAAAATAGCCAGAACCGTAAGAGGCGCATACCAGAAAAGACCTTTCCCCGGGCTGAAAAGCAATCCTGGAATCCCCCGACCGTACAGGTCAGGGGAAATGGCAGGGTCTGCTCCGTGACCGTCATTCAGCACTGAACCAAAACGATAATGGTTGTAAAGCATAAGCCCCATAACAAAAGGAGCAGCTCCTGCGATAAAAGGCATAAACTTTTCCATGGGTTTCTCGCATGTCCAGTAGACAGGCAGAAGAACAATAATGTCCGGTCTCACAAGAAGTGCCGCTCCAAAAAGAACCCCTGCATGGAATGGTTTACCTGAATGGATAAACCAGGAACCCCATATGGCCAGAGCTGCGGCAGATGTTACATCATAGGGCATTCTTCCGTACACCAGAGCCATTGTTCCTGCCATTACAGCAAGAAATCTGGAGGCGCTGACCTGACCGATAAAGCCTTCTGCCAGTTTCCGCATTCCCTCTATTAAAAGCAGGCTCATAAATGCGTTGGTAAGAGCGGCAAGCACCTTCCCTGAAGAGACTCCCAGAAGCAGCCCAACGCCTGCAGAAGGAAGCAGTATTAACGAGTAGCCTGGGGCATGCGGAACATAATTGTCCTCACGAACGCCGGAGACCTGCCATCCGTACTGTGATGTAAAAAGAGGACGGGAACCGAAAACAGATTCCGCTACCTGATACTGGGCAGCCACATCAGTGGTAGTCAGCCTTCCACCGAAGAAAGCCAGAAGAAGACCTGCCCAGACAAGTACCTCACGGGATCTCATCAGGATCAGACCCTGCCTTTAAGGGTGTTCCTGAATTGTCCCCTGGCAGAGAATGACTCCTTGAACCTGCAGAGACCGTGATTAACTTCCATGTTCAGAGTGTAGGTTCCCAGATCAAGATAGCAGTAGCCCATTTTTCTGGCCCAGTCAATAACCTCCCTGTACACCAGATTCACCGGACGAAGAGTCTGAAACTCCTCATTATGGGAGATATAGAAGGCAAGGGTGACCCTGGGGTTGCAGTGGAACATAACCATGCCTGCCAGAACCTCACCTGAATCGTTTACAGTAACGAACTGCCTTATGCTCCTCTGTCCGAGAATATCACGAAGAAGCTCTATCTCTTTCAGGCTGTGAGTGGGCTTGACTCCATGCCTGTCCTTCAGGTTGTTGGCAAGAACAGGATAGAAACGGGAATAGTCATTGTCTTCAAGAACTTTCAGCCCGGACTTCAGCGCCTTCTTTACACCTCTTCTGGCTGACTGGGAGAATCCAAGGTCAATTTCCTCACCCAGCCTCCTCAAATCAATTACCGCTGTAAGCTCTCTTTTTCTGTAGTCAAACCCGTTTTTGATCAGAGCAAAGTCAATGTAGTTATGGGGGCGACGGAAGTAGCAGATTGGAGGCGGAGTCATTTCCACTCCTGCAAAACCCTGTTTTCTGCAGTAGGCAAGAAGAGAGTCAATAACCTTCTGTACCTTGTCCAGACCCAGTCTGTCGTCCAGAACAGGTCCTCCGTAGGAGGCTCCAGGGTAACTCCTGAACCAGGTGCCTCCCTCCATTTCAGAGAGAGCTCCTGGAATGTAAGCAAGAGGTTTTCCGGAACTGTTCTCCACCACCAGATGGTGATTATTGAACCGGCCCTCCGGATGGTAGTCAAGAAACTCAGGGGAGTGGAAGATTGTACCATTGTTGGCCCGTTCCACGAAAGAAATCCAGTTTTGCCTGTCTCCATCTGTTGTTTGTCTTATCTTGTACAGAGTCATCTTACTACCGTTATCTTTTCCTGATAGAGGTCACCTCCGGATGATACTGTGACGATGTAAACACCTGAAGCAACCACCTTGTTTCTCAGCGTACCGTTCCATGCCCATTCCTGAACAGACTCTGCATTCAATGATCCGGCATAAGTGCCATCAAGGCGGTAAAATGAGACAGAAACAGGGGCGTTGTCGTCCAGACCTGCTATTCTTAGAACAGATTCTTCTGAAATAAACGGCTGGGGATATAAGCTTATGGCGGAATGGGTTTCCCCTCCGCCTCCGCCTTCAAGCCGTACTCTCCAAAGACCCTTTATTGAGGAAAATCTCACACCTCCGTAGAAAGGATCATGAGCTGCGTACTCCCAGTTATAAGTAGTTGAAGGCACAAAATCGCTGTTGATCTCATCATAATATTCTGAACTGCCGTCAGCTACCATTGAAACACCAGACTCTCCAAGACACCAGAGCCTGCCATACTCATCTGCTGCCATTGCCTCCACTGCACCTGAGACATCGCCGTACTCAGTAAAACCGTTTCCGTCCCACCTGGCCAGACCGGAGCCGGTTCCCAGAAAAAGACCCTGACCTGGAACTTTTGTGAAGCAGTATACAGCAGATGATGGAAGTCCATAGGCTATGGTGTAAGCCTGACCGTTTCCTGGATACCACTGATCTGCTGAATCATCTCCAGGATTGCCTGAGTGTACCAGAAGCTGGCACCCTCCACCATCGGCAAAAGCTATCCAGAGGCTGTCATTAGATGCTGGATAGACACTATGCACATTTGGATAGGCAATTCCACTGCCAAGTACTCTTGGAGCCCAGCTCATAGTGCCCATAGGATCGCCGTTGAATCCCATGATACCACTGGGTTCATCTGGAGCGCCTGTAGGGTCAAACTGCTGAAAAGCACCCCACATACCGTTTTCCTGACTTGTGAGCATAACAGGCTGATTATTAGGAAGTGGAGCCTTGATAAGAGTGGTCCATGGCTCGAAATAACCAATTGTGTCAGTATAGAATGTTAGAATAGTATCTCCTTCAGATATCAAGTCGCCATTGTCCCTTATCCAGCTCAGGCCTCTGGTGTAGGAGGAGGTCCACAATCCTCCTGCAGGATCAGCTGCAACTGAGAATACCTGAAACTCAGAAGACATGCCGTCCTCCTTACTGTAAATTCTCCAGCCTTCACCGGGATAATAGGCTTGTACACCTCTCAGGTAGCTGCCGGTAAAGATTTTTCCATCATCAGTAATTGATATCTGGTGAATCCTCTTGCACTGCATGCCGGGAATAGTGTAGTTAGACCAGGTATTCGAGGAGAGTATGTAAAAACCAAGGCCGGACTGGGTGTTCACCAGATTAGGCAGATCAGTCTGTATGGTAAACCCGCAGTGCAGCTGGTCTTCAACAGTAAACAGGCAGGTAGGCCAGAAGGCCGAGGGAATACCTGATCCCAGAGGTGACCACTGACCTCCTGATCGGATTAGAACCTGTCCATGACACGCAGCCAGCAATCCTTCATCAAGCTCAAGGACATCAATAACAGAGCTATCTTTCTCGGCAGAGTAGTCAAGAACAAACCTGAACACAGAATCCTGAGGGCTGAGTTCGACAACCCCTGCATCGCCGCAGGCAAATACTGAAGATTCTCCTGCTCTCACCCTTCTAAGGCCTAGTGTATCGGTACCTTCCCAGTACAGCCAGGAGTCTGGATTCTGAGGTAAAGAGGGATCAGAGAGAGTATAAACTCCCTTTTCTGTGCAAAGCCAAAGTGTATCGTTCCTTACAGATATGGAATAGACATTGTCGGCAGAAAAGGCATCTCCTACAGGGGTAAAACCTATCTGATCCCCATAGGCAAAACCCCCGCTGCTTCCAACCCATATTTTCCCTGCTGCTTCCTCCAGTGCAGTTACAGTTCCCTGGCCGGGAATACCTTCAAAGTTTGAATAGGATGACCAGGCGCTTCCGTCCAGCATCAGCAATCCTTTTCCTCCGGTGGCAAACCAGATTCTTCCTGAAGAATCCTCAAGAATATCACGGCAATCAGGAACAGGAAGATGCTCTGGACAGGAATAGACTGTTCCCGTACCTTCTGAAGGTGTGTAGTGAAAAGCTCCTCCTGAAGAAGCGCACCAGACTCCGCCTTCAGATGAAGGAGAAGTATTGTGTATGTAGGAAAGCGAAGTGGTCAGCTCCCAAGCCGGTGAAGCTGACATCAGCACGCAAAGAAGTATCTGCATATTGTCCTCTCAGAAAAAACCGGGAAATCTTATGCGCCAGACCATCCAGGCAGCTTCCCATACAATGGCTCTGGACATCTTACTGGTTCCTGAATGCCTGTCCACAAATACAATGGGCACTTCCACAAGGGAACACCCTGATTTGTGAAGTTTGTATGTCACCTCTATCTGGAATGAGTAACCGTCTGAACGAATTGAATCAAGATCAAGCTTTGCCAGAGCAGATCTTCTGAAAGCCTTGAAACCTCCTGTAGCATCATTGACAGGAAGTCCGGTAACAAATTTTGTGTACCTGTTGGCAAACCAGGAGAGAAGCAGCCTTCTCAGAGGCCAGTTCACCACATTGACTCCGTTGCAATACCTGGAACCAATGGCAAAATCATGTTTGCTGAGTCGGGCAATCAGCTCTGGAACAATGTCCGGATTATGGGAAAAATCAGCATCCATCTGTACTACAGGATCGAACTTTTCCTGCTTCAGAGCCCACTTGAATCCTGCAACATAAGCCTGTCCCAAACCGTTTTTCTCAGGTCTTGAAAGAAGATGAACCCTGCCTGTGTCTGAAAAAGACTCCACAGCCTTTCCTGTACCGTCCGGACTGGAATCGTCAACAACCAGAACACTGGCCCCCACCGGCAGCTCAAGCAGCCGGGGAATCATCTCCTGAATGTTTTCCAGCTCGTTGTAAGTGGGAACGATAACAAGCGGTGTTTTCAAACCTGTCCTCCAGAATAATGATTTGTATCAATATAGTTGATATATCCCTTGCGGAGTACTGTTTCAGCATGGTGCTTTCTGTAATCACCATGGCAGACTATGTTCCAGAAAAGCATAAGAGTTCAAATGGAGGTTTAATGAAAATCGCAACAGCTCTTCTTGTCACTGTAACAGCTTCCGCATCCCTGGCTCTCACTGCACTGCCCACTGCAGGCTATTCATCATCTACCGGTTTGATACTTGGAGGGTTTCTGATTACAGACAGCCAGTTTTCCCTTGACGGCTACTACGGCACTGCAGGTGTAATAAAGTTCCAGCCTTCCTACACCGCAGAGCTGAAAAACGGTATCATCTCAACAGAGCTGGAATATCGAAAAATGCTGAAGAAAAAATGGTTCGGCTGGGGTAACGATACAGATGGAGACAGCACTGCAACTATGGATATAGAGATGTTCCACCTGACCGGCTCATACACCGCCCCGATAACTGAAGAGCTGTTAATTACAGCAGGGCTGGACGCACGGCATTCAACAGTCTACAACATGGAATCCAGCCCCTTATGGAGCATGATGCAGGGAAGGGAATTCAATCCTGTTCTCACCATAGGTCCTATGCTGAAGCTTACTCTTATCCGTCAGGCTCCGATGAACGGTGAAGCCCTTCTGGAAACAGGCGGCTTCTTCCAGACAGGGGATGTAAGTTACGGAGGATTTGCTTCCAGAGGAAGATTGACTCTCAAACCATGGAATGGTGGTGAAACAGCACTGGGAGCCAGATACTACCGTCATTTCGGTGTAGAGCAAACCCCTGTACCCTACACTTCCAGCCTTGGCTCCCAGACTGACTTCCGCGGATACAGCGATTACCGTTTTACAGGGGAAGCCTGGCTCATTGGGCAATTTGAGGTAAGGCAAACACTGCTGACCCTCACTGACAGCGAAAACATTTCCCGATTCTCTTTTGGTTTTGCTGCATTTGCTGAAGCAGGAAGAACTGCGGTAAAAGCATCTGAGCTAACCCTTGAGAACCTTCATACAGATATAGGAGGGGGAATCAGAATCGGCACCGGCCAGGATGCAAAGATGAGAATAGATGCGGCCTGGGGAGATGAAGGGATGAAGATTTCCGCAGGTTTTGACAGCGCTTTTTAAGGAGGGAGAGTTAAATTGCTCACATCATTACTGATAACCCAGCTGCTTGTTTCATGGGCTATGGATCTGGCGCCGGGGCCGTCTGTTCCCTTCTGGTGGACAGCGTATCCGGAGGCAGACAATGCGCTGCTGGTTAATCCGTCAGGAACTGCCTGGCTTGCGTCAAACACAATGCGTATAGGTTTCGTTTTAAGTGACAGCGCCTTTGAACGGTTCGACAGGATAACACTGGACAGCAGAAGCGGCGGGTTTACCGGCTGGTGGGATGACAGTCAGTCCCTGAGAAGATTCACCTCAGGGGGCTCTTTCAGATATGGTGACATTGCGGCAGGGTTAAGCTATACCTGGTACGATCCGACAGTTAATAATCACCCACAGAGCGGTGAAAAGTTCTTTACAGCAGGGCTGACCTGGCGACCAGATCCTCATCTGGGGCTTGGAGCAACTGCAAGAACTGAGACCGGTGACATTGACCCCTGCTGCATAGCAGGAGCCGCAGTAAGACCCCTTGGCAGCCACATGATTACTCTCACCGGAGACTACAGGTTCAAATCAGAGAACTTTCCAGACAGATGGTCAGCTGGAATAGAGATTCGTCCCCTTTCAGGAATAGCAGTAAGAGGCTCCTTCGGAGAAAACGAAACAATGAGCTTCGGGGTACAGATGGACATGGGCAGAATCGGTATAACTGCCGGCGCAGACCTCAACGATGGTGAATATACCGGCACCACAGGAGAAATACTCTTATACGACTCTCCACGCTCCAGCGCTGTTCAGCCTCTTCCTGAATTCCTTACCTACTCCACAGGATACGGTGATGAGCTTCCGTCCAGATCCTTTCTCGGTCCGAGAAAACCCTCATTTACAGAGAGGATTGCAGCCCTTGCCGCAGGTGTTAACGATCCTTCTGTAGAGGGGGTCCTGCTGGACATGTCAGATTACTCCTACAATACTGCTCAGAGCGAAGAACTGAGAGATGTTCTGGTTGACTACAGATCTGCAGGCAAACCGGTCTATGCATACATGGAATACGCCGGCAACAGCTCATACTACACTGCAAGCGCATGCAGAGCAATATGTATTCACAGAGCCGGACACATATCTGTTCACGGTTTTACAGGTTACACTTTTTTTCTGCGGGGCTTTCTGGACAAACTGGGCATTTACCCTGAGCTGATGCACATAGGAGACTACAAAAATTTCAGTGACATGTTCACCGAGTACAGCATCTCTGACGCACAGAGAGAAGCTGCAACGGCACTGCTTGAAAACATGAAGAATGAACTTGTGAGGGGAATATCGGAAGGACGGGGACTTGAGCCTGCCCAGATGGATATTCTGTTCAGAGAAGGCCCTTTCGCAGGAGAACAGATGGCAACAATGGGACTGGTTGATACTCTTCTCTACAACGACCAGTTTGAGGATTTTGTGAAAAAAGATCTGGGCAGATCCTTCTCAACCATTGATTCCTACAAGTACGCTGCAATACCGTCAGAGCCTTCTTTATGGGGTTCCAACCCTCGAATCGCTGTGGTGATTGCCGACGGCAACATCATCAACGGCCGCAGCGGTTCCTCCATAACGGGCAGAAACATGGGAAGCGATACTGTAACCGAAATGCTTGAACAGGCGGCGTCATCTGAAGGGGTCAAGGCAATCGTTCTCAGAATAAATTCAGGCGGAGGCGATGCAATGGCCAGCGACGATATGTACCATGCTGTGGAGAACATCAGGAAGAAAATGCCTGTTGTGGTCAGCATGGGCAGTGTTGCAGCAAGCGGCGGCTACTACATGGCTGCAGGCGCTGACGCTATCTTCGCCGGCAGAACCACTGTAACCGGCTCAATAGGAATAATCAGCGGCAAGATTGTATACGGAAACCTTCTGGAAAAGCTTGGTATCAATATTGAAAAGGTGGAAATAGAGCCTTCCGGAAACCCCGGAAACCCGTTTGAGCCCTTCACTGAAGACCAGCGGGACCGTGAATTCGCCGCCATGCGTCAGGGATACGAACTGTTCGTAAATACAGTGGCTGAAGGCAGGAACATGACCTTTGAGGAAGTGGATGCCATAGGGCAGGGCCGTGTGTGGGCAGGCACCGACGCCCTTGAACTTGGGCTGGTGGACAATAACGGAGGTGTACTGGATGCAATAGCCCATGCGTCACATCTTGCAGGCCTTGATGAGCCTCTTCCTGAACTTGTTGTTTTTCCACAGGTCACAGGCCTTGGAAGCATAAATATCAGTCCTTTAGGCCTTGCATCACTTACAGATGCTGTCTCTGAACTCACTGACGACCCTCTTCTCAACTCTCCGGCGCCTCTCTATCTCTCTCCAATGATTATTATTGATGAAGAGTAGAGACCGTTAACGGCATGAATCAGGAGAACCGGGGAGGGAATGTTGATTGACAAGGCAGGATTCAACAACGAGAAATACCTTGAGGAACAGACCGCCGAGATAACAAGACGGGTTAAAGCTTCCAGGGGAAGACTATACCTGGAGTTCGGCGGCAAGCTGATGTACGATCATCACGCAGCCAGGGTTCTTCCAGGGTACGACCCGAATGTAAAGCTCAGACTCCTTGAGAAACTTAAAGAGCAGGCAGAAATTATTCTCTGCATCTACGCAGGAGACATTGAAAAACGAAAAATCCGGGGAGACTTCGGAATAACTTACGACTCGGATGCCCTGATGCTTATCGACGGTTTCAGAAGCAGAGGCATACAGGTCAGAGGAGTGGTGATTACCAGATTCGAGGAGCAGCCCTCTGCTGTAGCATTTGAAAACAAGCTGAAAAACAGAGGCGTGGATGTTTTCAGGCACTACTACACCAGAGGATACCCTACAGATGTTGACCTGATAGTAAGCGAAGAGGGCTACGGACGCAACGATTATGTTGCACCGACTAAACCTCTTGTTGTGGTAACCGGACCTGGCCCGGGCAGCGGCAAGCTGGCCACATGCCTCTCACAGCTCTACCATGATTACCGCAGGAATATGAAGGCAGGATACGCCAAGTTTGAAACTTTTCCAGTATGGAACCTGCCTCTCAAGCATCCTGTGAATGATGCCTACGAAGCAGCTACAGCAGATCTGCTCGATGTTAATCTTGTAGATCCGTTTCATCTTGATGCCTATGGAGAAGTTGCCATCAACTACAACAGGGATGTTGAGGCATTTCCTCTGGTCAGGCGAATACTTGAAAAGATCACAGGTACAAAATCCCCCTATTCATCCCCTACCGACATGGGGGTGAACCGTGTGGGTTTTGGTATAGAGAATGACCAGGCTGTGCGTCAAGCTGCGGAACAGGAAATAATAAGGCGTTGCTTCAGATACCGGTGCGAGTATGTCATGGGACTTGCAGAGAAGAAAACTGTTGAAAAGATAGAACTTCTCATGGACAACATGAACCTTACCAGATACGACAGACCGGTTGTTGAACAGGCGGAGAAAAGGGCTGAAGCAGAAGGGGATCCTGACGCAAAAGCAGCTGCAATACAGCTTCGCAACGGTTCGATAGTAACAGGAAGAACCTCAGAACTGATGCATGCAGCATCTGCAGCGGTACTCAACGCTGTGAAGAAGCTGGCAGGAATCAATCCGGAAACCCATCTTCTCTCTCCTGATACAATCAACTCTATAAGAAACCTGAAGCAGTCCATCGGCTCCATACCGCTTCATCTGGATCTGGAAGAGGTGATGATTGCTCTGAGCGTAAGTGCCGCATCCTCACCTGAAGCAGCAAAAGGCATGGCCAAACTGACTGAACTGCGAAACTGCGAGGCACACCTGACACACATGCCTTCTTCCGGAGACGAAAGCGGGCTGCGGAATCTGGGCATCAATGTTACCAGTGATCCCAGGTTTGCAAGCTCCAGGCTCTTTACTGGCTGATGGGCGCGCTGCTGACAGTTCTGCTGTCCATTGTCCCATCGGCACTGTTTCCGGTGTGGACACTCCAATAAGAAACCGCTGTAGTTCTTCATAGAATATCAATTCCGGGCTGCCTCCCTGTAATACCTGCGGCGATACTTGAGAGCATAGTGATCAAGGTTTTCACTGGAGAAGGCTTTATTCCTGCAGCTCTCAAGTCGTTACTTGTAATCTCCCCTGTTGAGTAACCACTCAGATACCTTGTTGTTCTTCCCTTCATTGGGCGAAACCGGAATCTCGACACTATTGCCTTGAACAAAGTGAGCGCCACCGTCTGAAGACGGTGGGTTCGCCTGAAGTGAGGGATTTCACCATCCCCGAGCGGGACATTAAACACTCACGACCTGGCAGAAGGGAATTACAGCAGAACACATTGGCCTTGACAATTGCTCTCACGGTTTATGAACAATTGTATATGCAATGAAAACCTGCAGCCCCTTATAAGCAGTTCAGTG
>PDWJ01000313.1_pt1 | contig 98480 bp, 88 predicted proteins | sample 1430881 | NCBI WGS metagenome assembly PDWJ01 (sample SAMN01162460, study PRJNA174530) | Oral metagenome, whole genome shotgun sequencing project. | biome: Marine environment; feature: Marine mammal; material: Swab sample of the gingival sulcus; isolation source: swab sample of gingival sulcus...
GGGCCTGGAGGTGGCCTGAAAGTGAAGAAAAACGGAAGGAGCAAAACCGGACAGTTTATGTATTTTAAAACCGGACAATTCTATTTGTTGACAACAGTCATTCTTTACCAACCAGCGAATCTATTAAGTCTATCCCGCCTGACCTGTTTTGTCAATCTTTTGATTGAATGAAATTCACTGCAGCCTTAAGCCGTTTGACCGTCTCTGCTTTTCCCAGTACGGCGATGGTTTCCAGAATGCCCGGGCTGGCGGTCTTGCCGGTCAGGGCCACGCGCACCGGCTGCGCCACTTTTCCGAATTTCAGGCCCGTGGTATCCATGACAGAGAGAAACGGGGGTTCCAAGCCTTTTTCGTCAAAGGCCTCATGGGCACTCAGGGCATCGGTCAACTGTGTGAGCACCGGCGCATTGTCTGGCACTAGAAATTTGGCGGCGGCTTTTTCATCATAGACCAGGGGATCTTCAAAAAAGAAGGCTGCCTGGGTTGCCATATCTGCCAGGGTTTTACTTCGGGGCGCGAGCAGGGGGATGGCCGCGGTCAGTCGGCCTGGATCCGGCGATGGAATGCCGGTTTTTGCCAGATGGGCCGTGAGCAGGGGAGCCAATTCCGCTACTGGCGTGTGCTGGATGTGCTGGGCATTGATGGCCAGGAGTTTGTCCGGGTCAAATACGCCGGCAGCCCGGCCAATATGGTCCAGAGAAAATGCGTCGATCAATGCTTTCCGCGTGAAAAATTCCTGATCTCCGTGGGACCAGCCTAAACGAACCAGATAGTTGATGAGGCCGTCAGCGAGAAATCCCATGTCCCGGTATTCGGTGACGCTCATGGCACCGTGGCGCTTGCTCAGACGGGACCGGTCCGATCCCAGCACCATGGGTACATGGGCGTATTCGGGAAGCGCCTCTCCCAATGCCTTGTAGAGCTGGATCTGTTTGGGCGTGTTGCTGATATGGTCGTCCCCGCGAATGATGGTAGTGATACCCATGGTAATGTCGTCGATGACCACTGCCAGATTGTACATGGGGCTGCCGTCGCTTCGCTGGATGATAAAGTCGTCCATCTCGGTATTGGGCCAGGCAATGCTGCCCCGGACCGTGTCTTCAATAACCGTGCTGCCTGTATCCGGAGACCGGAACCGAACCACTGTCTTGTCGGACTTTTTGAGCCCCTTGTCCCGGCAGGAACCGTCGTATTGCGGGTTCAGCCCCTTTGCCTTTGCCGCCTCGCGCATGGCGTCTACTTGCGCTGGCGTGCAGTCGCAGTAATAGGCGTGACCGGATGCGATCAGCTTGTCGATGTAGCTTTGGTACAGGTCGTATCGCTGGGTCTGGAAATATGGGCCGTCATCCCAGTCAATGCCCAGCCATTCCAAAGATTCCAGGATGCCGTCCACAGAGGCCTGGGTGGAGCGGGCGGCATCGGTATCTTCAAAGCGCAGGACAAATTTCCCGCCCATGTGTCGTGCGTAAAGCCAGTTGAACAATGCTGTCCGGGCACCGCCCACATGCAGGTGGCCTGTGGGGCTCGGCGGAAAGCGGGTGATAATTTTTTTCATTTCGGATCTACCTTTTCCATGATAATAATGGGCATGGGCCGCCCGGTTTTTTTACCGAGATTTGCCCACAACAAATCATGAAAGAAACGAATTGGTTAATAATTGTGTTCTTTCATATAAGCCATCGGAAGGTTAACCCCGTCTTCCTATCATACTCATTTCTGGCAAACAACCTTTGTATTGTGGGAAAATGTCTTGACATTCTGTCAAAACCCCTTTATCAATCTAAGTTTATGGACCGAAGTTATTTTGGTTTGTATTTTTTATAAAATTGAATAGTTAGGAGAATAGAGGAATGCCAGTACCTAAGCGCAAAACATCCAAGTCCAGAAGGGACAAACGCCGGACCCATTACAAGGCGGTGGGTCCGAATGTGACCACCTGTCCCCAGTGCGGCGAAGCCAGGCTTCCCCATACGGCTTGCAAAGAATGCGGTACGTATCGAGGCCGTTCCATCATCAAACTGGATGACGACGAATAAAAAAATCAAGGTGAGCGGCCGGCGAACGGGAAGTGGGTGATCTCGCAGCCGGCCGGACCTTTCTGAACAGGGCGGCCTGCGGTGTCATGCGTGTTGCAGCCGGGCCGGGTGATGCGGCTGGACCGCCGGGGGAGAGAAAGTCCATATGCCGGTAGAAGAAAAGATTAAAAAAATCATTGCCGAAAAATTGAACGTGGACCTGGATGAAGTGGTTCCCGAAGCAACACTTGTCGATGATCTGGGGGCGGATTCTCTGGATCTGGTGGAACTGGTCATGAGCATGGAAGATGTGTTCGAAATCGAAATCAACGAAGACCAGGCCGCATTGATTCTCACTGTTAAAGATGCAATCGACTTTATCAATGCCAACAGCTGATACACCACATGATGCAGCAAGGGCTATCGTCATCGGCAGTGATCACGCGGCGCTGGGGTTGAAAGAGACAGTGAAGACGTTTCTTTCAGCCGACGGCTATAATGTGGTCGATATGGGGACCCATGAAGCGGTATCTGTCAATTATGCCGACTATGCCAAAAAAGTGGCCGAAGCCGTCTCTTCCGGCGTCTATTCACGGGGAATTCTGCTCTGCGGCACGGGGTTGGGGATGTCCATGGCCGCCAACCGGTACCCCCATGTCCGGGCAGCGCTCTGCAATGATGTGTTTTCAGCCGGCATGAGCCGGAAACACAACGACGCGAATATTCTGGTGATGGGAGGACGCGTCATCGGAGATGTGCTGGCCCTTGAAGTGGTGAAAACCTGGCTGAATACCCCCTTTGAGGGGGGGCGTCACAAAATCCGTATTGACAGTTTCGACGAGATTACACGCCTCTGCTGATCCAGGTAGCAGCCGTGGCGGTCAGGACAGCTGACAGAATGCCTGACGCCTGAACAGGCAATGTCCCGTCATTTTAAGCACAACCGGCCGCGACAGCAAGCCTGCGGCTCAAGAGGGGGTGGAACCGTGAACGGAAAAGAGATTCGGGCGGTGGATGTTGAAATCGCTGACGCAATTGAACAGGAACTGGCGCGGCAAACGCATAATCTTGAGCTGATTGCATCCGAGAATATTGTCAGTCCGGCTGTCATGGCCGCACAGGCCTCTGTGCTGACCAATAAGTATGCGGAAGGCTATCCGGGCAAGCGGTATTACGGTGGTTGCGACTATGTAGACGTGGCGGAAGACATTGCCAGACAGCGGGCGCGGGAGGTGTTTGCCGCAGAATATGCCAATGTTCAGCCCCATTCCGGATCCCAGGCCAATATGGCGGTCTATTTTGCCCTGCTCGAACCGGGAGACACGGTGCTGGGCATGAATCTCTCCCATGGGGGGCATCTCACCCACGGCAGTCCGGTCAGCTTTTCCGGAAAACTGTTTAATTTTTGTCATTACGGGGTGGAAAAAGAGACCGGCCGAATTGATTACGACCACTTGGCGGCCATGGCAAAAGAACATCAGCCGAAGATGATCGTGGCCGGTGCCAGTGCCTATCCCCGTATCCTTGATTTTGAGCGGTTTGCCGAGATCGCGAGATCGGTCAATGCCTTTCTCATGGTGGATATGGCCCATATCGCAGGCCTGGTGGCTGGCGGTGTTCACCCGTCTCCGGTGCCTTATGCGGAAGTCGTGTCCACCACCACACACAAGACCCTTCGCGGCCCCCGGGGCGGTATGATCCTGGCGCGTCAGGATCTGGGCAGCAACATCGACAAGGAGATTTTCCCCGGCATGCAGGGGGGGCCGCTCATGCATGTGATCGCGGCCAAAGCCGTGGCACTGAAGGAAGCGTCGACAGATGCGTTTAAAACCTATCAGGAAAATGTGGTGAAAAATGCGGCCCGGCTGGCGGAAAAACTCATGGCTGAAGGGATTGACCTGGTCTCCGGCGGTACGGACAATCACCTGATGCTGGCAGACCTGAGTCGTCTGAACATCACCGGAAAAATGGCTGAAGCTGCCCTTGACCGTTCCAATATCACCGTCAACAAGAACACCATTCCCTTTGATCAGCAAAGTCCCTTTGTGACCAGCGGTATCCGAATCGGTACGCCGGCCATCACCACACGTGGTATGGGGCTGGCGGAGATGGATGTTGTGGGCGGGCTGATCGCGCAGGTGCTCCGGCATCCGGAAGACACTGCAGTGATCGAATCCACGCGAAACAAGGTGACCGAACTCTGCGATGCCTTTCCCATCTACCAGGCGCGCTGACAGGGAATTTGAAAGGGCGGTCTGACATGCATGCGGATCCGCGCCCGGCTTGGGATGTGTATTTCATGGACATCACCCGGCAGGTAGCCAGGCGGGCCACCTGCCTGCGAAGGTCTGTGGGCGCGGTGATTGTAAAAGATAGGCGGATCCTGTCCACCGGATATAACGGTGCACCCAGCGGTGTTGCCCACTGCCGGGAAACCGGATGCTTAAGGGCGCACTTGAAGGTGCCCTCCGGAGAACGCCATGAGCTTTGCCGGGGAATCCATGCGGAGCAGAATGCCATTATCCAGGCCGCTTATCATGGGGTATCCATCCAGGGGGCGAGCCTGTTCTGCACCCATCAGCCCTGTTCCATCTGCGCCAAAATGATCATCAATGCCGGGCTGAAACAGATCGTCTATGATGAGGGGTATGCAGATGCCATGTCTCGCGAGATGTTTGCCGAGGCAGGTATCGACTTGATTCAGTTCACGGAAGCGGAGGCTGCCATATGAAATGCCCGTTCTGCGGAGAAGGGGACAACAAGGTCATTGATTCACGATTAAGCAAGGACCGGAACGAAATCCGCCGTCGGCGGGAGTGTCTGGCATGCAAGCGCCGTTTCACCACCTACGAGCGGATTGAAGACATCCCCATCATGATCATCAAGAAAGACGGCCGGCGGGAGGTGTTCAACCGTGCCAAAGTCGGGGGCGGTATCCAGAAAGCCTGTGAAAAGCGCGAGATCAGCATCAATGTGATTGAACAGGTTATCGATGATGTGGAACGGGATCTGCGGGATACGGGTGAAAAGGAGATCCATTCCCGGACCCTGGGAGAAAAGGTGATGCGCAAACTCCACCGCATCGATGATGTGGCCTATGTCCGATTCGCATCCGTGTATCGTGAGTTCAAGGATGTCAATGATTTTGTGTCAGAGTTGAGAACCCTGCTGAGCAAACAGGGCTAGCGATAACAGACGGCAAACGCCGCCGGCAGCAGATCCACCCGCCTGGGGGCTGTATCGGCGGCGTTTTTGTTTCAAACGGTTTCACGTGCGGGAGGCAGACACAGGTGAACGACCGTGATTACATGGAAATGGCCCTCTCGCTGGCTGAACGCGGCCGGGGGTTCACGTCACCCAACCCCATGGTCGGTGCGGTTGTGGTTAAAGCGGGTGAAGTGATCGGCCGGGGCTGGCATCAGCGGGCTGGCGGACCGCATGCAGAAGTCTATGCCATTGATGATGCCGGTTCGGCAGCACGGGGCGCGGACATTTATGTCACCTTGGAGCCCTGCAATCATACCGGTCGTACACCGCCGTGTACGGAAAAGATCATCAACGCCGGTATCTGCCGCGTGGTGATGGCCATGCGGGATCCCAACCCGGTGGCTGCGGGTGGACTGGAACGGCTTGAAGCTGCCGGTATTGCGGTGGTCAGTGGGGTTTGCGAAGAGAAAGCCCGCACGCTCAACGAGAGTTTTGTGAAATACACGCAGACGAAAAAACCGTTTGTCATCGTGAAATGCGCGTCCACCCTGGATGGTCGGATCGCCACCCGCACCGGGGATTCCAAGTGGATCACCGGTCCCTCTGCGCGGCGGTATGTGCATGAGATTCGCCATTATGCAGATGGTATCCTGGTGGGCGCGGGAACGGTCATGGCCGATGATCCGAGTCTGACCACCCGTCTTCCGGATATCGATGGGCAGGATCCGGTGCGGATCATTCTGGATCCGGCGCTGGAAACGCCGGCAGATGCGAAAGTCTTGCGGCAGGAATCTGATTCTGGTACCATTTTCATCGCTGCGCCGGATGTGGATGTAGATCGGAAAAAACTTCTTGAATCCCGGGGGGCTAAGGTCCTTTTTATCCCCATGAGCGCGTCGGGATTCGACCTTGATACACTGCTTGAGGCCATCGGCGGGCTGGGAATTACCAGTCTGCTGGTCGAAGGAGGCAGCCAGGTGATCGGCCGTTTTTTGAGAGCGGGCGTTGCAGACAAGCTGATGCTTTTCTTTGCTCCCAAACTGCTGGGCGGAGATGATGGCATTCCTGTCACGGCAGGCGCCGGTCCTGAACAGATGGCGGATGCGATCCGGCTCGATCACCTGCAGGTCAGGCGCTTTGACGATGATCTGCTGGTTGAAGGCTATGTAACTGGAAGCGCCGGTCAGGAGGACTGAACAACCCATGTTTACGGGGATTATTGAAGGATTCGGCACCATCCGCGAGATCCGGCCCCAAGGCCAGGGCAGACGCCTGGTCATCGAATCGGATTTTATTCTGGATGAAACCCGGATCGGAGACAGCATTGCCGTGAATGGTGCCTGTCTCACTGCTGTTTTGATTGACGGCACCCGCTTTGCGGTGGATGTGGCCCCGGAAACCCTGGCCCTGTCGACGCTGGATGCGGCCCGGCCCGGCGAACGGGTCAATCTGGAGCGGGCCCTGAAGGTGACGGGCCGCCTGGACGGTCATCTGGTATCCGGCCATATCGACGGCACTGGTGTCATTCGGTCCCGAGAGCGCCTGTCCAATGCGATCATCATCTCGTTTGCCGTGGATCCGGGCATGATGCGGTATATGATTCACAAGGGATCCATTGCAGTGGACGGCACCAGCCTCACCATCAATCATGTGGGGACGGATAGTTTTACGGTGAGCATCATTCCACATACCGCGGCCTTGTCCACCGTCGGCATGAAGAAAATCGGGGATCGGGTGAACATCGAAACCGATCTGGTTGGAAAATATATTGAGCGTTTTTTGCTGGTTGACAGGAATACCGCAGGCGGTGAGGGGAAAACCGCTTCCATTGACGTGGGATTTCTTGCGAAGAACGGTTTTTTGTAAACAACATTTTTGTGTCAGGATCGCGGAGCAGCAGGTGCTGCACGCCGGTCCCGGGAGCTGAAAGAGATCATGCCGCACATTACGATTGAAGAAGCCATTGATGATATCAAAAATGGCAAGATGGTCATCCTGGTGGATGACGAAGATCGGGAGAACGAAGGGGATCTGACCATGGCAGCGGATGCTGTCACACCGGAAGCCATCAACTTCATGGCAAAATACGGACGGGGGCTGATCTGCCTTTCCCTGGACGGGCCCCTTGTGGACCGTCTGAATCTGCCCATGATGGTGGAAGATAATGAGTCGCCGTTTGAAACCGGTTTCACAGTTTCCATTGAAGCCCGCAAGGGCGTGACCACGGGTATTTCCGCAAAGGACCGGGCCGTAACCATTCAGGCAGCCATTGCCGATGACGCCAAACCCACCGACCTGGTGAGACCGGGGCATATTTTTCCGCTGCGCGCCCGCAAAGGCGGGGTCATGGTACGGATCGGTCAGACAGAAGGCTCTGTTGATCTGGCCCGTCTGGCCGGTCGCAAGCCTGCCGGTGTGATCTGCGAGATCATGGATGAGGACGGTACCATGTCCCGGATGCCGTCTCTTGAAAAATTCAGCAAAGCGCACGGCATCGGTATCTGCACCGTGGCAGACCTGGTGGCCTACCGAAAGCGGACCGAATCCTTTGTTCGAAAAGCGGCTGAGACCGTTATCCCGACCCTCTATGGGGGGGATTTTCGGATCATTGCCTATGAAAACGATCTGGACAACCTGACCCATATTGCCATGATCAAGGGCGAGGTGAAGCCGGAAGAACCGATTCTGGTGCGGGTTCATTCGGAATGCATGACCGGTGATATTTTCGGGTCCATGCGTTGTGACTGCGGTGACCAACTGCATACGGCCATGGAGATGATCAACCAGGAAGGCGCTGGCGTGATCTTGTATCTGCGCCAGGAAGGCCGGGGCATTGGGCTGGTGAACAAGCTGAAGGCCTACGAGCTGCAGCGTGCCGGGCTGGATACGGTGCAGGCCAATGAAGAGCTCGGATTCAAGGCGGACTTGCGGGATTACGGCATCGGTGCTCAGATCCTGACCGATCTGGGGGTGCGCCAGATGCGGCTGTTGACCAATAATCCGAAAAAAATGGTGGGCCTTGAAGGGTATGGGCTGAGCGTGGTCGAACAGGTGCCCATTGCCATTGAACCCAATGAATTCAACGAATGTTACCTGTCCTGCAAACAGGCCAAAATGGGCCATCTGCTCAATATTCACCCGGCGAAAACCCGCCGCCGGTAACCCGAATTCACTGGCCTGCATGGGGCGGGCCGGTTTTCATCACAGGGAGATGTTACGTGCCGACTATTATTGAAGCCAAACTTGATGCCAACGGAAAGCGGTTTGCCATTATCGCCAGCCGTTTCAATGATTTCATCACCGACCGGCTCACCGGCGGTGCTGTTGACTGCCTGGTCAGAAACGGTGCCGATGAGGCGGCCATCGCTATCTGCAAAGTGCCGGGAGCGTTTGAAATTCCCATGGTGGCACGGAAGCTGGCAGATCAGAAAAAATATGATGCCATTATCTGTGTGGGGGCCGTGATCCGCGGTGCCACCACCCATTACGATTATGTGTGTGCGGAAGTTTCCAAAGGGATTGCAACGGTCAGCCTGGACACCGGTGTGCCGGTGATCTTCGGCGTTCTGACCACGGACACCATCGAGCAGGCCATCGAACGGGCCGGTTCCAAGGCGGGGAACAAGGGCTGGGAAGCGGCACTGGCCGCCATTGAAATGGCCAACCTTTCTGAAACCTTATAAGAAACGGTTACCTATCAGATGAGAAATCGGCGGGTATCTCGAGAGCTTGCCATGCAAGCGCTTTTCTATATGGATATGCTTCGGGATCACTCCGAAGAACGGCTGGCGCTTTTTATCCGCAACTTTTCGGACACCAAGGCTGCGCAGCCGGATCACGAAGATCCGGTTATTACGGACCGGACCGCTAGGTTTTTTCGGAAGCTGGTTGATGGGGTGCGACACCGGCTTGCGCGCATCGACCCACTGATCGAAGCGCATTCGAATAACTGGAAGCTCTCGCGCATGTCCGGGGTTGACCGGAATGTCATGCGGGTGGCTGTGTATGAACTGCTCCATTGCGAAGATATCCCCGAAAATGTGTCGATCAACGAGGCCATTGACATCGGGAAACGGTTCGGCGCACCAGAATCCGGTGCCTTTGTGAACGGCATTTTAGACAGTATCCGCATCAGTAGAAAAGGGGCAGACGCCTGGCAGGATCCGGACGTGGTATCCCCTGAAAAGAAAAGGAGTAAATCGTGATCCTCAAGCAATTAGCCGTCGGACCGATCATGGCCAACTGTTTCATTCTGGGCTGCCCGGAAACCCGAAAAGCAGCAGTGATTGACCCGGGCGATGAGGCGGACAAAATTCTCATGGCCCTGGCAGATGCCGGGCTGAAAGTGACGGCGCTCGTCAATACCCATGGCCATTTTGATCATGTGGCAGCCAACAAGCGAATGAAAGAAGTGACCGGTGCAGCGCTGATGATTCACAGGGATGACGCACCCATGCTCTCGCAACTGAGTCTGACCGCAGCCGCCTTTGGCCTGAGCGCCGAGAATTCGCCCCCTGCCGACCGGCAGTTGAAAGACGGGGACACCATCACTGTTGGCACCCTGTCTCTGAAGGTGATCCATACACCCGGCCACACGCCCGGCGGGATCACCTTGCTCTGTGAGGGGCATGCCTTTGTGGGGGACACCCTGTTTGCCGGCTCCATTGGACGGACCGATCTTCCGGGTGGTAATTTCAACACCCTGATTTCCAGCATTAAAAACCGGCTCTACGACCTGCCGGACAACACGGTGGTGCATACTGGGCATGGTCCGGATACCACCATCGGAAACGAGAAACGCTTCAATCCGTTTGTTCAAGGCTAAACAGCGGATCTGGCGGGGGCTGGTCAATGGTGATGACCTGGTGTTTCAGGATATCATAGTAGATCAGTATCTGTTTGACATAATTTACCGGTTCAATGCCCCGGCAGTAGCCGTAGATGGCATGCTGATAATATTCCGGCCTGGCCAGCAGGGGAAGGGTGATTTTGATGCTCTCCCACTTGTTCGGATCCAGACCTTTTTCCCGGGCCAGGTTCCGGGCATCCAGCATGTGGCCCTGCCCTACGTTGTAGGCAGCCAGGGCAATATACAGCCGATTTTCCCCCTTGGCATTGTTGAAAAAATCATATAGTTTTTTTAAATGACGGACACCGGCGCGGATGTTCTCTTCCGGCGACAAAATATTTGTCACCCCATAGATCCGGGCTGTATTGCGGGTGAGCTGCATCAATCCGTAGGCACCCGCATGGCTTCGGGCGTTGGGGTTGAAGTGGGATTCCTGATACATCTGGGCTGCTGAAAGGCGCCAGTCAAAACCGGCCTGTTCCGCCGCCTCCCTGACCGTGGCGGCATACTGCGGAAAGCGGGAGTTGAGGCGCTGGTGGTATTTGATCAGATCTACATAGTCAACGCTGTGGATATCGCTGAAATAGTGTTTGTAGATGTCGTCAAACACCTTGTTCTCGTTGATCCGCCGGATGAACGAATTGATCCGGAATCTCAGCATGCGTGCGTAAGGATGAACGGCCCAGCTGATGAAATCCGCTTCACCGATGGGGTCTCCCACCATCAGGTTGGGATAATACCGCCGATTGATGTGGGCCACGTTCAGGCTGGCAATGGTAATATCAATTTCACCGGACGACACTTTTTGAATCAGGCTTTCGACCGTACAGTCTTTTCTGACAGCGATTTTCAACGAGGGCCGGGTTTTCATCAGCTCACGGAGCTGATGATCGAACGGAGCATTTTCGGGTATGACCACGGTGGCGGGAAACTCGGAGGTGTCCAGCCGCTTCCAGGCAACGTTCCCCCGCCGGGTAATGGGGTGATAGGTGGCGGTCATGTAGGGATCGGAATAAGCGATGTCCGTATGTTCTTTACGCTTGCGGATCGGCAGGGACGCACCGGCCACGGCCCCGTGACCGGCTTTGAGCATGGCAAACATCTCTTCCGGGGTACGGGCCACGATGATGGAAAGGCGGACGCCCAGATAGTCGGCAAAGGCTTTGGCCAACTGATATTCAAATCCCAGGGGCGCTTCCCGGTACAGGTAATAGGTGGTTGGTGAATTCAGGGTGATAAAGGGGAGTTCTCCGGTTTCAAAAATCCGGTCCAGGGTCTGGATGTCCGGTGACGGGTCCGGCATGAGACCCGAGAGAGGGAAAAGGAGGAGCCCCAGCAGGAGCACAATGGCAAGCGCGTCTCTATCAGAGGGCAGATAGCGGGCCGTCAGTTTCCTGACACGTTGTCGAACAGATGGATCCATAAGTGGTGTTATCTATCTCGCTTCACTTCCGGCCTCACACCGCCTTTGCGCAGAGCCCCCCCTTCCTGTACGGAAAGACATGTGGATGAAGGGGGGAGACGGCGTTATTGAGTGGGTGTGGGGGCGGGTTTCAAACAACGCGATCAGTGTAGGGATATTTGCTCTGAAAATCAACCGTTAGTTGAAGCTGTCACAAGGTGGCAGGCTGACGAACAAAGGGATCTATAGCAGAAAGGAACTGAAATGAAACACATGATGGCAGGATTGATCTGTCTGGTTGTTCTCTGCACGGCGCTTGCCGCTTCCGGAGTCTGCAGCACCGCGTATGTGCCCAAATCCCTTTCGGAATGGAAAGCCTGGGTGGTACATGGAGAGGACCGGTACTATTGTCCTTCCTGCTACGACAATGCGAACGACCTGGCCTGCCGGTGGCCGGGTGTCCTTTCCCTTGAAATGGATGCCGCCCGCGGCCGGTTTTCTCAGGAATGGGATCTGCGGGTGGAGGGATGGGTGCCGCTTCCAGGGGATGCGCTGAACTGGCCCCAGACCGTACATGCGGATACGGTGCCAGTCCCGGTGGTCGTGCAGGGAAATGTGCCGTCTGTCCGGCTCTCTGCAGGCTCCCACACACTCACCGGCACTTGGACATGGAACCGGCTGCCGCAGTTTATACGGGTGCCGCCGGAAACCGGGGGCATTTCGCTGAGCCTTCACGGAAAAACCCTGCATATGCCGCCGGTGGATGACAACCATCGTCTCTGGCTGGATACATCCCGCACCGATGGCCGTGAACCACCACCGGAAAAAAAACCGACCCTTCGCGTGCAGGTGTTCCGCAAGATAATGGATGCCATGCCCCTGGAAATGGAAACCCGGCTGCGGCTGACCGTATCCGGCGACAGCCGGAAGGAACAACTCACCGGTGTGCTGCCAGATCAGATGGAGACCATTGAAGCAGGCGGGGATCTTCCCATGAAGCTGACTGGGGACAACCGGCTCTGGATACAACTGAAAGCCGGTGAATGGGAGGTCCGGCTTCGATCGGTGCGGGCGGCTGCGGTCTCGCAGCTCTCGGTTCCTGAGGACGCCCTGTGGCACACCGAAGTATGGGCCGTCGAGGCCATGCCCGGTATCCGACTGGTCCGGGTGGAAGGCGGGACCACCATTGATCCCTCCCAGACCCGGATGCCCGACAAATGGAAACAGCTGCCTGCCTACCGGGTCCGCAAAGGGGAAACGGTCCGGTTTGCGGAAGTTCAGCGGGGGAGTCTGCGGGACGCGGTTCCCCGGCTTGACCTGCACCGGGATCTCTGGATCGACTTTAACGGGCAGGGCGCAACCGTGGTCGACCGGATCACCGGGTTTGCCGGCCGCCGTCATTTTATCGGTCTGGATCCGGATGCCTACCGCCTGGGACGGGTCACCCTTGCCGGCGAAGACCAGGTGGTGCATGCTGGAGAAAACGGGTGGCTGGGTGTGGAGGTGGAGCGGGGTGGTCTGAACATGACCGCAGTATCCCGCCTTGATTTTGCCTCAGGCGTGCCGTTTCCCATCGGCTGGTCTGAAACCCTGCGAAAGGCCGGCGGAACACTGCATGTTCCCACAGGATGGCGGCTGGTGAATGCGAGCGGCGTCAACGTTCCCGAAGGGGCCACCTGGTGGAATGCCTGGTCGCTCCTGGATGCCTTTTTGGTCCTGGTGATTGCCTTTGCCGTGTTCCGGATCTGGGGCATGGGCTGGGCAGGCCTGTTTCTCATGGGGTTGGGGTTCATCTGGCAGGAAAGCGGATCACCACGCTGGATCTGGCTGTTTGTGGTGGGGGTGTCCGGTCTATATCAGTATGTGGCGGCACGGGGGGGGGATCTGACCCTCAAGCGGATGCAGCTGTTAAAGGCCATCTGGGGTATGGGCCTGCTGGTACTGTTTGGCATCAGCCTTTCCTTTGTCTTCACACAGGTAAGAAATGCCGCCTTTCCCCAGCTGGCCCGGTATGCGATGACACAGCCGTACGGCCATATGGCCGGGAACACTGAAATGCTGTCCGGTGTAACCATGGACATCCCCATGCCGGCATCTCCTGCGAAAATGAAAAAACAAAATACCCGGCAGGTGGCACCGGAATTGTACAGCCTGACCAGCCGGCTTCAGGTCGATGGGGGCGTGTCCATCAAGGCCCCGACCCAGACCGGACCCGGTATACCCAACTGGCGCTGGCAGGCGATACCGGTTGATTTCGGCAAACTGGTCTCGGATCATCCGATCACCTTTTCCCTGCAATCCTTGTGGATGCAGCGACTGTTCACCTTGATCCGGATGCTGCTGCTCATTGGTATGCTGTGGAAATGCGTGCGGATGGCAATTCCCCGGGGTGCGTCCCTGAATGGTGGAACCGCCGCTGCACTGGTTGTTGCGGCAGTTATGGCCATGAATCCGGTCGCGGATCCCGTGCATGCGGCAGACCGGGGGGGATATCCGCCGGATTCGATGTTAAACATGCTGAAAGAACGGCTGCTGGAACCCTCCCCATGCATGCCCCATTGTGCCGATGTGGCGGATGCGACGCTTTTTGTATCGCAGCCGGCAGAGGATGGCGCCGGCCGTCTGACCCTGGAACTGGTCATCTCTGCAGCCGCAGATACGGCGGTTCCCCTGCCGGACAGTGACGGAACCTGGGCCCTGACCAAAATCACAGTGGATGGCCGGTCAGAAACCCATTTCCGGCGGCACCGGGGCTATTACTGGGTGTATCTGAAACACGGGGTGCATACGGTGAAGCTGGAGGGGGCGCCCCGAAATCCGGAGACCCTCCGGATTCGGTTTCAGCTCCGCCCCATGCAGCTGGCAGCCATTGCTCCGGGCTGGCGGTTGACAGGTGTCTCTCCGGATGGGACCGTGGCCCCAATGATGTCCCTGACCCGGAAACGGAAAACCACAGCACCCGAGGCAGACGCAGAACGATGGGCCGGCCTGGACGCAGGCCTGACGGATTTCCTCACCGTGAAGCGATATATCCGTCTGGGCCTGGAATGGGAAGTGGAGACCCGGGTGACGCGCCTGTCAGACCAGCAGCTGGACCGGCCGGCGGCAGTCCGGATTCCTCTTTTGGCAGGTGAGCTGATCCGTACCCCCGGGTTTGCCGCCACAGACGGGCATGTGTCTGTGGTGCTGCCCGAAGGCAAACGGCAGGTCGGTTATACGTCTGTGCTTCCGGTGTCATCCGGTATCCTGCTTCAGGCACAGCAAGGCGTGGACTGGACAGATGTCTGGCAGCTCTCTGCGGATGCGTCCTGGCATGTGGAGGCCGCCGGGATTCCTGTTTCATACAAGGACGGCAGCCGTTCCGCCCTCTGGTATCCCCGGCCCGGAGAATCGCTGGATCTCACCATCCGCCGGCTGGATGCCGCAGAAGGTGAGCTGATGACCATCGACAGCCTGCGGGTCGATTACCATATCGGTACATCCCTGCACCGGGCTATTGTAAAAGGGAATGTGCGGACCTCCATCGGGCAGGAATTCTCCCTGGTTCCGCCGCCGGCATCCATTCTGACAGCAGTCCGTGTGAACGGCCGGACCCTTCCGGTTGCCCAGTCAGAGGATCGTCTGGTGATCCCTTTAGAGCCGGGGTCACGGGAATTTGAGGCGGAATGGCAGATCCCCGTGGATGCCGGCAGTCCGATAAAGGGATTGTCTCCGTCCGCCTATCGTCTGCCACAGATTCGGCTGGACCGGGACGTAACCAACATCGATCTGTACATGCATCTTCCGGATGCGGTGTGGCTCCTCTGGACCCGGGGGCCCCAGCTGGGCCCGGCAGTGCTGGCCTGGGGATATCTCCTGGTGATTCTGATAGCTGCGGTGCTTCTCGGGTTCCGGCGCATGGGGAATATGGGCATCGTCTCCTGGTTTTTGCTCGGGGTGGGGATGGCCACCCTTCATGCCAGTGCCTGCATTCTTGTGGCGGCATGGTTTCTGGCCATGGACGCGCGAAAACGACTTGCGCCCACCTCTGCGTTCGCATACAACCTTTCTCAGATCGGTTTTCTGATCTGGACACTGGCCGTGGTGGTGGTTCTGTTCGAGGCGGTCCGCAACGGGCTGCTCGGTATACCGGATATGCAGGTGGCCGGCAACGGTTCGTCCCGCTATCTCCTGCACTGGACCCTGGACCGGTCTGAAACCGGCGCGCTGCCGACACCTTTGGCGATTTTCAGCTCGGTCTGGCTGTTTCGTCTGGTGATGTTCTGCTGGGCGCTCTGGCTTGCGTCCCGGGTGGTCACCTGGGGGACGGCTGCCCTGGACGCCATGCGGCACGGCGGATTCTGGAAACCCATACGAAAGAGACGGCAGACCATTGCAGACGCGGTAACAAAACCAGATCCTTCATCTGAGTGAGGGGTGCGGCAAAAGGGTTCCCTGACAACACAGGACGCGGAAAGGGCGGAAACAGAAGCGTATGCGGCAATTGATCGAACGGGTGGGAAACGAGGCCGTCTATCTGGGTGACGGGATTATCAAAGTGGACAGCATCATCAATCATCAGCTGGATCCGGACCTGACCCGTGCCATGGGAGACGGATTCAGGGCGGCGTTTGACGCAGCAGGTGTGCAGGGGGTGACCCGCGTGCTTACGGCTGAGGTGAGCGGCATTGCCCCTGCGCTTGTGACCGCAGCCGCCTACGGGGTGCCCATGGTGTTTGCCCGGAAAAAGCCCCCCCTGACCCTGTCCGACCAGGTGGTGACCGCTGCTTCGGAAAGCCCTACCAAGAAAGAAAAGGTTACCCTGCATCTTTCAAAAGAATACCTGCATCCCCATGACCGGGTATTGATCATCGACGACTTCCTGGCAACCGGCGGTACGCTGAACGCCATGGCTGGAATGGTGGCTGAGGTGGGAGCCAGGCTTTGCGGAGTGGGGTGTGTGATTGAAAAATTGTTTGCCAACGGGCGGGCGCAGCTGTCGGATCTGAATGTGCCCGTGGTATCCCTGGTCAAGATTGACGTGACAGACGGCAATACCCTTACGGTTTCGTGACAGCCCGGTCATTATCCCCAAGGCGCTGTCCTAGAGCGGATGCCGGGCATTCAGAATAATGTGGTGATCGGCGCTTTCAGAATCCTGTCCATGGCGATCCGGGCCGTGGCGGCCAGTTTGGGGAAGGTGTCGTGGAGATCAAAGAGGTGCCTTAGATGGTCGGCTGTTCGCAGGGTCAGCCGGGCGATATCCCCTTCGGCCATGCCGGAGGTTCGCACCACTTTTTCCCAGGTCTGCCCGTTGGCCCAGGCATAGACCGTGACACCGGGTTCCAGGTACAGATGCCGGGCATGGAAGCCGGCATCCATCAATTCCATGGCAAAGGGCCGGAGTTTTTTCCGGATGTTCAGATAGGTTTGAAGCAGCACCTTGGGAATCCGCCGGGTGTCCACAGGCTTGTCATCCGCCTCGCGGTCCGAGACCATGGCGGCGATCATGGCGGCCAGAAGCGACGGGTCCCGGTCGGGCAGCAGACCGTTGCGGATGCCCTCAGCCATGAGCAGGGGCTGATCCACCCGCAGGCGGGAGGCCCACAGTCCTTCGTCGGTCAGCCGGTCCTGGCGATCCACATATCCGCACATCTTGAGAAACCGTAAGTGTTCCAGAAAATCAAACCAGAGTTGTTCCGCACCGGCTGCCGGATCTGCATTGTCTTTTTTCAGACTGAGGGTAAAGGCGGCAAAAGAGCGGATGAGAACAGCTTTTATCTGCTCCGGTGAATGGGACAACAGCAGGTTCAGGACCATGGAAAAATTGATGCGAATCTGGCTGGTTACGTCATCTGGTCGGGCGCTCACCAATCGGGCCATGGCGGAAAGATCCATGAACGGCCCGGGCAGCATCAGGGCAAATCCGATCCGGTCTTTCCCCCGTCTGCCGGCCCGCCCGGTCATCTGGTGAAACTCGGATGCGGACAGGGGGAGAAACGCCTCGCCATTGAACCGGTCGGAATTTAAAATCACAATGGTCCGTGCCGGGAAGTTGACGCCGGCTGCCACAGTACTGGTGGCAAAAATGGCGTCGAGCAGCCCTTCGGCCATGAGGTGTTCGATGACCGCCTTCCATCCGGGCAGCTGACCGCTGTGATGAGCGCCAACCGCCGACTGCTCGAGAATCTGCCGCTGTGGATGGCGGGCAATATGGGGTGCGTCTTTGATCCGATCATTCAATCGAAACAAAAGCCGCGCTTTCCGGTCCGGATCCTGATCCAGCAGTGCTGGCGGGCAAAGGGTGATGGCACGGTCACAGTCAGCCCGTGATTTCAAAAAAAATATCGCCGGCAGAAGATCAAAGGTTTTCAGGACTTTTAGGATCTCGCCCATGGGCGGGAGCATGCGGCCGCGTGCCAGACGCGGCGGTTTTTTGTCTTTCAGATAGTCGACCACCCGTTTGTGAAGCCCGCGGCCCCGTTTCCGGTTGACCTCACTCATCAGGGGGGTAAGGGTGCCGGCTGGATGGAGAAACAAGGGGAAAAGCGGCACCGGCCGCCTGTCTGAACGGATCACGGTGCAGGCCCGTCCCCGGATGGCCGTGAGCCATTTGCTGATCTGCCCCGCGTTTCCGATGGTGGCGGAAAGCAGAAGCAGGGGAATCCGAACCGGCAGATAGATCAGGGTCTCCTCCCAAACCACTCCGCGATCAGGATCTCCCAGAAAATGGGCTTCATCAATGACCAGAAAGTCGGCATTCAGGGTTTCCCCCTGGTGCATGGCATCATAGAGCTGATTCCGGAGGATTTCCGTGGTGCCGATGATGATGGGCGCGTCGCTGTTCTCTTTTCGGTCTCCGGTGAGAATGCCGATGGCATCTGCACCGAACAGCGTCTGGAAATGGGTGTAGAGTGTGTTGCTGAGGGCTTTTAAAGGAGAGGCGTACCAGGCCCTTTGCCCGGCATCGAGCCGCTTTTTGATGGCGGTCTCTGCGATCCAGGTTTTGCCGGAACCGGTGGCGGCCGTCACCAGACAGTCTCCGGATTCAAGCGCAGCCAGGGCATCTAACTGAAACGGATCTGGCGAAAAAGGCGCGGGTTCGGGTATGCCGATCTGCGAAAAGACCGTTGAAAGAGACCGGTCCCGTGCGGCATGGAGAACCACGGGGGGCCGCAGCGGTTTGTGTGACGGCCGGCGGCCCCTGAGGTCAGGGTACCGGCCCCGGCGGGATCGGGCTGATCGGGTATTCGAATATGGGTTTCGGTGGCGGTTCACGGGTGGTTTGGCCTTTCAGAGTTGAGAAATTTGACGAGTGCCGGCTCACAGCGCAGGTCCGTTACCTAGGCGCCGGAACATACCGTTGTCCCCTGCATGACGCCACGCGTTTTTCCCCGTCTGTTTTTTCTTGTGGGTTATTTATCAGAAAGCGCCGTTTTGGTGATCAAGAATCGTTTCAGAATATCGTACCTAGTTTTATACCTATTGGCAATTGTTCCTTGGTCTCTTTTTTGCCTGAGCCGTTCCACTGTTTTTTTACCCCGTTGATATCAGTCTGTGTATCGGCATCCAGCGGGAAAAAAGATCCAGATACCGATTGTGTGGATTTCCCTGGCAGATAGATAAATCCCTTCTTGACCAGTTGCACAGGAATCTATATAAAGATCAAATACGTGTCTCGGCGCTGCGGGGATTGAACAGTCGATCCGTGGCGCCGTTGATTTTTATGCTGTAAAACGGACCGGTGCGGTGGCATGGGTCCGGATATCAACCGAATAAGAAGGGATTTGTCATGCGTCACCCATACTTGCGACGTGCTTTGTTCGTTCTTGTTGTTCTGATGTTTTCAGCCGGGCTTCCCGGCCTGTCAGCGGCCAAGGATGCCCCGTTTACCTTTGGTATCCTGATGGTGGGGCCGTACAATGACCACGGCTGGAGCCAGGCCCATTACGAGGCCGGTGAATATGTTGAAAAGCATGTACCCGGTGCTCATATGATCTATATTGACAAAGTGAACCCGGCGGATCGCCCGGGCGTGACCATTCCCCAGTTGGTGGATGACATGGTGGAAAAAGGCGCAAAACTCATCATTGCCAACTCGGATGACATGAGCGACGGTATCCGTGAAGCCGCGTACATGCATCCGGATGTTTTTTTCGTCCACATCTCCGGTGACGATGCCCGGACCGGCAAGGCGCCGAAAAACCTGAGCAATCTCATGGGAAAAATGGAATACACTGCCATGATGGCCGGTTTCTCGGCTGCCATGACCACCCAGACCGGGAAAATCGGGTATCTGGGGCCCCTCATCAATGACGAGACCCGTCGTCTGGCCTCTTCCTGCTACCTTGGCGCCAGATACGCCTGGGAAACCGTTCGGAAAAAAGACGCAAACGATCTTGGCTTCAAAGTGACCTGGATCGGTTTCTGGTTCAACATTCCCGGCGTGACCGCCGACCCCACCCAGGTGGCCCAGAATTTTTTCAATACCGGTTATGACGTGGTAATCTCCGGTATCGATACCACGGAAGCCGTGACTGTGGCGGAACAGAAACAGGCGGAAGGCAAAAAAGCCTGGGCGATTCCCTATGACTACCGTGGTGCCTGCAGCGCCACATCCAAGGTCTGTCTGGGTGTTCCCTACTATAACTGGGGCCCGGGATATATCAAGTTCGTCATACAGGCCATGAACAAAACCTGGAAGCAGACCTGGGCCTGGGCCAGTCCGGACTGGAAGGATATAAACAATCCCAATACCAGTGCGGTTGGATATGCCAAAGGGCCCGCGCTTTCCAGTGAAGCGGCTGCAAAACTCGACCAGTTTGTAGCAGACATGGGGTCTGGTGCGGTCACCCTGTTCAAGGGCCCGCTCGCCTATCAGGATGGATCGACCTTTCTCAAGGCAGGTGAAGTGGCGGATGATATGAAAATCTGGCACATGAAGCAGCTGCTCAAGGGCATGGAAGGCCAGAGTCAGGCGAAATAGGCGTTCCGCCTCTGTCTTTGTCGTACCCGAATCTTTCGGCACAGCGAAGTGAGTGCTTTGCTGTGCCATTTCTATTTTTTTACAACCCTGGCCCGCATGGATAAAGACGATCTCTTCAGCGCCAGGCCATTACCGGCGATCGACGCCACTGGAGAATCGATGCGCATCGAGCTCATCGACATACACAAGCATTATGGTGCCACCCGCGCCAATGACGGGGTTTCCCTGACCATCGCGCCGGGAACCATCCACGGTATACTCGGAGAAAACGGTGCAGGCAAGAGTACCCTGATGAAGATTCTCTCCGGATACAGCCCCATGACATCCGGAACCATCCGTGTGGGTGGCGCAGAGAAGGTGTTTACCGACCCATCCGATGCCGCAGCGCTGGGAATCGGCATGCTCTACCAGGATCCCATGGATTTTTCCCAGCTTACTGTGCTGGAAAATTTCATGCTCGGCCAGCCGGGCAATGCCTGGAAATCTCCACAGTTGCACCGGAGCGCGTTTCAGGAGATCATGGACCGTCTGGGATTTCAGATGGATCCGCTGGTCAAGCTGTCGCGGCTCACCATCGGCGAGCGGCAGCAGCTGGAGATCATCCGGCTCCTTTCTGTGGGCACCCAGGTGCTGATTCTGGACGAGCCGACCACCGGGATCTCTGCTGTCCAGAAAACGGCCCTGTTTGAGGCCCTGGAACGGCTGGCTGCAGATGGAAAAAGCATTGTCCTGGTCTCTCACAAGCTGGAAGATGTGGAACACCTCTGCCATCATGTGACCGTTCTCACCGAAGGCCGGGTGGCTGGCGAGATGGACCGGCCCTTTGATACCAACGGCCTGCTCGAGATGATGTTCCAGGTGCCGCCGGTACCACCGGCGCCCACAGGGCTGACACCGGGGAATCCCGTGATGACGCTCACCGGCATTTCCGCATCCGGCGGCCGATCCGGGCTGCATGACTGCAGTGTCACCCTCCATGAAAACGAGGTGATCGGTCTGGCCGGGCTCGAGGGCAGTGGCCAGGGGGTGTTTCTCCGGGTGGCCGCCGGCCTGACGCTACCCTATGCCGGTATCATCGAGGCCATGGGCGAGAACCTGACCGGAAGGGATGCGGTTGATTTCCAGAACCGGCGGATCATGTTTCTGCCCGCCTCCCGGCTGGAAGAGGGTCTGGTCAGCGGTTTGACCCTGGAACAGCACTATGCCCTGCGTCAGACCGGCGCATCGCTGTTCATCGACAAAAGCCGTGCCCGCAAACGGGCGAAAAATGCCATCCGTGATTTCAAGATTAAAGGACAGCCGAAATCCAGGGTCGAGTCCCTGTCCGGCGGAAACCAGCAGCGGATTCTGCTCTCTTTCCTGTCCACTGATTCCCGGCTGCTGCTGCTTGAAAATCCCACGCGGGGGCTTGACATCGAGTCGGCCAACTGGGTGTGGCGTCACCTGCACGGCTTCTGCAAGGAACACCGGACGAGCATCGTCTTTTCTTGTGCTGAACTGGACGAGATCCTCATGGTGGCAGACCGGGTGCTGGTCTTCTTTGACGGCCGGATCATCCGGGATGTATCGACACGGGAGATAGATGTGAACGAACTCGGCATGGCCATTGCCGGAAAAACCGCAGGAAGCTGAGGTGGGACCGACGTGAAGCAAGCCTTGAAACCGTTATGGGAAGTTATCTTGACCCTGGTGGTGGTGTTCTGTTTCACCACACTGGTACTGTGGCTGGCCGGGGCGCCTCCGTTAAAAGCCTATTACTACATCTTCAAGGGCGCCTTTGGTTCCTGGTCCAAGGTGGGGCATGTGCTCAAGGCCTGGGTACCGCTGACCCTGTGTGCGGCTGGGCTGCTCTACACCTTCCGGATCAATCTTTGGAACATCGGCGTGGAAGGACAGATGATCATGGGCGCGGTGCTGGCCACCCTGGTGCTCCGATGGGGCACGGATGCCGGCGCACCGGTTCTTGTGATCGCAGGCGCGCTGACTGCCGGGATGATCGGCGGAGGGATCTGGGCACTGTTTGCCGGGATTCTGAAAACCCGCGGCGGGATCAATGAGATCTTTGCCGGTCTGGGGCTGAATTTTGTAGCCCAGGGCATGGTCCTCTGGCTGATCTTCGGACCCTGGAAAAGGCCCGGTATTGCGTCGATGAGCGGTACGGAGTTGCTTCCCCACGATCTGTGGCTGTCCACGGCCACGCCCCTGCGAATTACGCCCACGGGGATTGTGATCACCGTGGCCGTGGTGGTGCTCACCGCGCTCCTGCTCAGATACTCGACCATCGGGCTCCGGCTGCGGGCCATTGGAAACAACCCGGATGCGGTGATTCTCTACGGGCACCGGCCCGGGCGGTATATGCTGATGGCCATGCTGCTCGCCGGCGGATTTGCCGGTATGGCCGGGACCCTCCAGGTGACCGGCGTCTATCACCGGCTTATCCCGGCGATTTCAAGCGGATACGGCTACCTGGCCCTTCTGGTGGTGATGCTGGCCAATTACAATTCCTGGGTATCTCCGGTTATCGCCTTTGTGTTTGCCTGCCTCAACGTGGGGAGTATTCAGCTGCCCATGGTGTTGAAAATCGATTCTTCCCTGAGCGGCGTGATCCAGGGGGCCCTGGTCCTGGCCACCCTGGCGGTGCATGCCTGGCGGTCGTCCCGCCCCCGAACCTGAAAAGGAGCCTGATAGCGCATGGTGGATCCAACCATCCTGATTGCCAGTGTGGTGGCCGGTGCGGCCCCGATTGTCTTTGCAACCCTGGGAGAGACCCTCACGGAAAAAGCCGGGCTCATCAATCTGTCTCTGGACGGCACCATTCTGTTGTCTGCCATGACCGCGTTTGTGATCAGCCTGCAGCTGCAGAGTCTGACAGCCGGGTTTCTGGCAGCAGCCCTGGTCGGCGGTCTGGTGGCGGCGGTGGTGGCCGTGTTCAGCGTGTATCTGCGTCAGAACCAGGTGGCTGTGGGCTTTGTGCTGACCCTTATGGCCCGGGATCTTGCCTATTTCATGGGTAACCCCTATGCCCGGCAGCCAGGGCTGCAGGTATCGCCGCTGCCCATACCGGTCCTGAAAGAGATACCGGTGATCGGGCCGATTTTTTTTAATCATAACCTGCCGGTTTATCTGAGTCTGGTCAGCATCGTGCTGGTCTGGTGGTTCATGTACAAGACGCCCTGGGGCCTCAACCTGAGGGCTGTGGGGGAAAACCCCAGGGCAGCCTTTGCCCGGGGCATCAATCCCCGCAGAACCCAGCTCTGTTACGCGATTCTGGGCGGGATGCTGGTAGGGATCGCCGGTGCGGCCTTTTCCCTGTGCGCCAAGGCCGGCTGGGGGCGTCCCCAAGGTGCGGAAGGAACAGGCTGGATCGCCTTGGCCCTGGTTATTTTCGGGGGGTGGCATCCGCTGAAAACCGCCCTGGGCGCGTATCTGTTCGCCCTGCTGCAAGTCTTGGGCATTTATTTTCAGGGCTGGTTTTCGTCCATACCGGCCCAGGTGTTTCAGGTGGCACCGTTTCCGCTCATGATTTTCACCCTTCTGATCATTTCCCTGTCCCAGAAGGAGGCGGTACGGGTCTGGGCCGAGGACAAACCTGTGGCCCGGCGGATTTTAGAGAAGTTTTCCAGCGCTTCGCCCACCGCTCTGGGCAAGCCGTACCAGCGGGACGAATACTGATGGGCACGCGTGAATTGAAAGCAGAGGGCTGTGGATAAAAGTCCGCGATACAAGGGGATGTGCAGGGGGGCGGCCGAAATCCAGTCTCGCTGGAATCCGCTGCCTGGGGATTTCTTTTTTCTCTCTGATGACCCGGAGGCGGCGGTGCGATGCCACGTGACCGAAGGGGCCGATGCCCTGCGGATTCAAAACGGTTTTCTCATTGCAGCGACAGCATCCGGTGCTGTGGAGCTGAAACGGGTTATCTGGCTGCCACGCCTCAATCAGCTCATGGAAATGGCCCGGGAACTTCCGTATACGTTCCGCGAAATCACCTTCCAGTTCTATAAGTGGGCAAAAATCCCCTACGGTGACAAACGCGTCATTCCCGAAAAATATTTTCACTCACTGGAGCAGGTTTGGCTGGCCTTTGTCATTGCCCAGGTGTATGGACACGTGTGGAATGGTGACGACTGGACGCGTGTGTATTAAAGAGTAGTGGTTCAGACCCGATCAGACAGTTACCGATTTTTTAGCAGTGATCAACCGCATTATTTTACGTTGCTTTGGAGTCAGTTGCCGAGCTTTCGTGCTAAAAAATCGTTTTCCACTTTCAACTGGCCGATCTGGCGGAAAAGTTTGTTGGTCTGGACTTGGGCTTGTTTCCTGGATTTGTGGCTCTTGTCGAAAATGTCGGGGGCGCCTTCAAGCATCTGCCGGTTCCAGTTGGAAACCATGGTGAGATGGACACCGAACCGGCTGGCAATCTGAGAGGCTGTTTCGCCGCTTTTGATGGCTGCCAGAAAGAATGGCCAAATTTATCGTGCTGAAATTCAGGCAGGATTAATACGAGCGTTATATCATGTTGGATTAGCGGAAGAAAAAATACTATTTCAAAAAGGTGCAGTCCTGTGTATTTGATGTCAGTTGCTGATCTTCAAATTGAGTTTCTGGAATTTAGTCAAAAGTTGTGCCTTACTGGATTTCACTTGAGGCGGCATAGGATTTAACAGCGATAAGGCTAAAAAAAATTATTCATAACTAAACTAGCTAAAAAACAAAACGATAGAAATTATATTTTATAGATTGTCCGTTTATCCGTGATGATAATATCAATACATTTTTTCCGCGAATCCATCGGAATCTGTTTCTGCACCACCTGCTCGTCAAACGCAATAGAAACTTTCCGTGTCGTAATTGGAAGTTTTGTGATCAGTTTCCCATAGAATCCATTATGAAGTCCGATCCGGCCACCTTTTTCATCAAATGCAATACCGGGAATGATTGCAATATCAATCTGGTTAAGCGGAATCGGCTTGCACTTGTCCGGAATTGGCTCAACGATACCTGAGGCCCCTTTTCTTAAATCTTTTTCCAGGCTTTCTATTTTATACAAATTGAGCTTTAACTTTTCAGTATCTACTACAGGTAGCACAATTGTCTTTTTTATTTCGAGTGATCGTTTGATAATATTGAGTGTTTCTATTTCAATTCCACTATTCATATAAAAAAGGACTGTTTTTGATTCAAGAAAATTGGCAAATTCAAATAAGCGCTCAATCAGATGCTCCCGCTTTTTTTTAAAACTATCAGCGTCAATTTGATTGATATTTTCATTGATTTCATTTAAAATTTCGACTTTTTTATCTCCAATATTTTCCATTGCGTTCTCCACGATTGAAATTTGAAATGTATCGTCGGATTAGAAAAAGTTTTATAATATACAGAATGCTGCACTTATTGTCAAGGCAACTTCCAATAATTATTGACGAATCCAAATCAGAGTGATACGATTCAACCTATATTTATTTTAAATTATAATAAAACTGGAAGTGACGATGCTGGATCTAAAGTTCATTGTAAATAACCGTAAGACAGTTCAGGCCGCTCTGGATAACAGGCGCACCTCTGCAAATATAGATAGGTTGCTGGAATCAGATATCAAAAGAAAAAAGATACTTCTGCAAACAGAAGACCTGCGTCATCTTAGAAACAAAGCGTCCGATCAAATTGCAGCACTTAAGAAAGACGGGAAAAATGCGGACAGCATGATCAATGAAATGAAAGGTATTTCAAACAGGATCAAAACGCTTGAAACTGATCTGAATGAAGTTGAACATACGATTCAACAGATCCTTCTCGAAATACCCAATATCCCCCATCCTGATGTTCCGATAGGCGTTGATGAAGCGGATAATGTATTAAAGAAAACAGATGGCGACCTTCCGCAATTTGATTTTAAACCGCTCCCGCACTGGGACATTGGAGAACAGCTCGGTATTCTTGATTTTAAACGTGCATCCCGCATTACCGGTGCCAGATTTCCCTTGTACCTTGGCTTGGGTGCCCGCTTAGAACGCGCGTTGATTAATTTTATGCTGGATGTTCATGTCAATGAACATGGATACACGGAAACGCTGCCACCGCTCATCGTCAACAAGGAGACAATGACACATACCGGTCAATTACCAAAGTTTGAAGAAGATTTGTTTAAAATAAAAGGCCATGCGTATTACCTGATTCCGACGGCTGAAGTACCTGTGACCAACATCCACCACAACGAAATATTAGGTGAGTCTGATCTACCCATAAAGTACACCGCCTTTACACCGTGTTTTCGTTCTGAGGCAGGTTCCTACGGCAAGGATACCAAAGGTCTGATCCGCCAGCACCAGTTTCATAAAGTCGAGCTTGTCAAATTTGCCCATCCGGATACTTCCTATGATGAACTGGAGTTATTGCTTGAGAATGCAGAAACCATATTGACACGCCTGAATATTCCTTACCGTGTTGTCACGCTTTGTTCAGGCGATCTTGGATTTTCTGCTGCAAAAACATATGATATTGAAGTGTGGATGCCCTATCAAAATGTTTATCGGGAAATTTCATCCTGCAGTAATTTTGAAGATTATCAGGCACGCAGAGGTAATATTCGATATCGGTCATCAATCACACGGAAAACCCATTTTGTTCATACACTAAATGGATCCGGGCTGGCTGTGGGCAGAACTGTCGCTGCAATTTTAGAAAACTTTCAGGAAACAGACGGATCTGTTCGTATACCTGAAGTCTTGCAGCCCTACATGGGAGGAATTAAAAGGATTCAAAATGAAAATTAACCAGTTACCTGAATATATCCAAAACGATGTCATACCTGTTGCAACGGGTAACATGGTTTACCGATGTCTGGGTTGTGGTGGCGAATTTTCCATCGATGATCTCTTGTATGTATGTCCTGAATGCGCGCAGGTACTGATGCTGCACGACACCGACTTTGAACGGTTATCGGAAATTCCAGGTCCTATGTGGCGTGATATATTCGACTATAGAAAACTCCTTAATATCCCTTCATTAAATGGCATTTACCGGTACCATGAACTGATCGGACCCGTCATACCTCTGGAAGATATCGTTTATCTGGGAGAAGGGCATACGCCAGTTATTGAAGCAAATGCATACATGAAAAAAATAACGGGTCTACGTTTTTTTTTCAAAAATGATGGCCAAAATCCCAGTGCATCATTTAAAGACCGGGGCATGGCAAGTGCGCTAAGTTACATTCATCATCTTGTTAACGCTGGACGGGTTAAAAATATTCTGGCCGTTTGTGCTTCAACTGGCGACACATCAGCAGCCGCAGCACTCTATTCCGCATATCTTCAACCAAATATCAAATCAGCGGTGTTGCTGCCTCATAAAAAAGTAACCCCGCAACAACTCTCACAACCGCTTGGAAACGGTGCCCGTGTTTTCGAAATACCGGGTGTATTTGATGACTGTATGAAAGTTGTTGAGTCATTATCTGATCATTATGATGTCGCACTTCTCAATTCAAAAAATGCATGGAGAATTCTGGGTCAAGAATCCTTTTCATATGAAATCGCTCAGGCGTTTGACTATGATTTAGCTAACACCGCCGTTGTCGTTCCCGTTGGAAATGCTGGTAATATTACCGCAGTAATGAATGGTTTTCTCAAATTTTTCAATCTTGGTATTATTGATACACTGCCTAAAGTTATCGGTGTCCAGTCAACGCACGCAAACCCTGTTTATGAATACTATCATCAAGAACCTGTGAATCATAAACGATGCTTCAAACCACAATCCGTCAAGCCAAGTGTTGCTCAAGCCGCAATGATCGGTAATCCGGTTTCCATGCCGCGTGTTATTCAGCTTGTTGACGCCTATAATACAGCGGCAGATAAAGCGTCAGTCTTTTTTACAACCGTATCAGAACAGTCTATTATGGACTGGGAACTTAAAGCGAATCGTAATGGACATATTGCCTGTACGCAAGGCGGTGAAGCATTGGCTGGCATGATTGAAGCCAAGCATGCAGGGTATCTGTCTGAAGCAGACAGGGTCGTGCTCGACTCAACAGCGCATGCATTAAAATTCTCCGGATTTCAGGATATGTATTTTGAAAATCGATTTTCAGATGCGTATCGGGTTTATCCGGATCCGGAACTTCAGAATAAGCCTGAACTGATCAAACCGGCAGGTATAGATGCATTTCCCGAACCGGGTGCACCGTTAACCGGTGACGCGTTTGATCTTTTTGTTAAACATACGTCAGAGGAAATTGCATCTAAACTGATGTTAAGCCGAAAGAAGTAACGGTTTCATCTTAACCGGATCCATATCTGATATGAAGAAATACTGCATAGCGCTTATATTCCTATTACTGCTTATATCGGTTGAAAAAACAGCTCAGGCAACTATTTTGTATAAGCGTTATATAGTTATTTCTGATCAGGGAACTGACATTCTTTGTGAACCCTATCGCGTCAGAAAAAATGATTATGTGTTTAAGCTATTAAAACAGAAAGGTGAAATATCTTATCAGGATTTTCCGCTCTTCCTTAACATATTCAAACGTATCAACCCCCATATAACCAATATTAATACGATCCTGGTGAATCAAAAAATAATGATTCCCTTGCGACGTATTGAAAAGGACGCCTTCCCAGGTCAGTCATCCGGAATTGTCGATATCCCGCTGATTATGATTTCATCTATTACTGAAATGATTGATAAACACGCTCTCACCTATACAATTCAGGAGGGAGATACGATTTCAAAACTGATTTCCAGTCAATTCGGTTATGACGCTTATGAAGAAGGTGTTAAATTATTTGAACATATAAATCCGCATATCACGGATATAAATACGGTATTCAAAGGCCAGGTCGTTAAAATTCCAAAGGCTGAAATACGTCAGGCGAACTGGTATGCATCTATTTTTGATGATGAGGGTAATATTATCACACCCGGTTCTAACAACGAAGAGATACATTCACCAGATCTTAAAACGGATACAGATAAAAGCGAAGACCTTGGCGAATCCCCACTAGTATGTATTTCTAAAATATTTAATGCTGTTTTGATGAACTCAGGATGCTATTATTTTCCATCTGCATCCTTTGATAGTTCCTCTCCTCAATCTGTACAGATTGATCTTTCAAAACACCCTGTGATGAAGTTTAAAAATAACTATCGCTTTATTTTTAATTCCTCTGATTTAATCACTTCATCAGTAAAAAATCAGATTCTATCTCATTGGAGAAATTCTATATTTTCATCCTTAGATACACATAATGCATCATTCGCTCAGTGCATGAACGAAATTAAAGAACAGATCAATCTAAGATTTCCTGAACATAATAAAAATACGGATACAGTTATTCAGTTTCGTAGTCCGTCTGGTGTTCATTTCTCGATTCAACCGGACTGGATTTTTAATCCAATCATCAAAGGGCGCGTCTCACAAAAAAAAATGTGCATTAGCGCGTTAGCATCGACAAAGGAACAAACAGACCCTTATATTGCATCCTATTTATTAAATTATAATATAGAACTTATCGAAATTATAAATGGCGGCAGGATACGTATATCAAAGTCAATGCCCCTTAAAAATGTCCCTGTAACAGATATTCACAGAAATAAACCAAGGGTGTTAATCAAAAAATTATGTCACCTGTTAGGTTTTCAATATCTTGAAAATGTAAATATAAACATATCTGTTTTTGACGAATTTATTACCACATGTGTAAATCTGATTGAAGTGGATGATGGGCCGGATATTTTAATCGATTTTGGTACGTTATATGGTAATACGCAACATATTCTCCAATCGCATCAGCTTAAGCTCCTGATGATAAACCATACGGACACACCATCTGTAATTATTGAAAAACTACTGTTAGCATTGAATATAAACTATCAGGGAAATCCTGAGTTAGCTGCTTCATCACGTACTTCAAAGGCTAATATATCTATTCAGATACCTGGTATTTTTATACACGCAGGTGATCATCACACGAATAAAATCGTATTACGTCATATGATTGAGTCTGAAATTCTCCATTTTCTAAAAAACAGGAATATTGATATTTTAATTTAAAAGGGGTCTCTTGTGCGTTACTCAAAACATAAAAACGATTTCAGTTGGATATTGATTTTATTAGCATTCATTATAATGGCCTCTTTTTTTTCAGGATGCACTAACGTAAAGAAAAAAAAATCAAAAAAAATAGACGCTACCCTGAATCTTGCTGAAGCGTATATGTCCCAGCGTAATTATACGGCGGCATTAAAAGAACTCTTGAAAGCATTAGATCTCGCACCTGATAATGCCATGGTTCACCATTATCTAGGAGATGTTTATATTGCAAAAAAACGATACGACTTATCTGTGCAGCATTATCAAAAAGCAGTAAAGCTGAAACCCGACTTTATACCGGCAATCAATTCATTAGGTGTCGCATATATCAAAATGGAAAACTGGGATCTGGCAATAGATGTTTTCGAACAAATTTCAGGTAATCTTTTGTATGCAACACCCCATTATCCACTCGGAAACTTGGGTTGGGCCTATTATAACAAACGGGACTATGAATCTGCTGAATACTATTATCTGATGGCGCTTGATAAATCACCTGATTTCATTGTCGCCTTACGGGGCTTAGGCCGCACGTATCAAAAAATGAATCGGATATCCGAAGCGATTGATGTTTATAAAAAAGCAATCAAAAAAGACGCTGAATCGCCGATTTTAAGGATGGAGTTAGGTGATTTATATCTTATATCTCAAGATTACAAACAGGCTGTTGAGTGTTTCGAAAAAGTAAAGGAACTCGCTACCCCACTCCAAAAAGAATTGTCTTCAGAAGCAGAACAAAAAATACTTCATATTAAAAAAGTCTACTACTAAACACTATCCGAGCGAGGCTACGGGAATCCTGAAAAATCGGATCAATCAGGAGGTCGGACGACGGGTTTGCATCCTGGAAGATCAGTACGATCGGGTTCTTCATCCTAACAGAAAACGTGCCAGTTTTTTTGAATCGGAGTGGGAGATCATTCCCCTCCCAGATCATCACCCTGCCCGCCGGAGGAAGTGTTTTAATCTATAGCCATGCCTTTCGCTGGTTTTTTCATTTCTTCCCTGACATCGGATTCGCCTTTGGGCATTTCGCCGACGGATGCGCCGCCAAGCACATAGCCGCCGTCAAGACGAATGGTGGCACCGGTCATAAACGGTGCGTCGTTGAGGATGAAGTTGACGGCCCGGGTCACGTCCGCGATGGTGCCGGTACGGTTGCAGAGGGTGTGACGGGTGAGGGCGTTTTTTTCTTCAGCACTGAGCAGTCCCCAGCCGCGGGTGTCAGGTCCGTGGCGGGTTTCAATGAAGCCGAGCATGAGCTCGTTGACCCGGATGCCGGGGGCGCCCATGCGGGCCCAGGTTTCGGTGAGGATGCCGATGCCGCGATTGGCGGCGGCATATCCATCGTTGAAAAAACGGTCGGCCGGGCCGCTTCTGCCGATAAGGGCGGCAATGGAGGAAAGGTTGATCACGCAGGCGTTTTCGGATTGTCTGAGCCAGGGGAGGGCGGCGTCAAACACCCAGCGTTTGGCTCGCAGGGTGGTGGCCATTTCAAGATCCCACTGGAATTCGGTATAGGGGCCGTGGACCACGGGCCAGCCGCCGCGTTCTATGTTATTTATAAGGATGTCAATGCCGCCGAATGTTTCGGCGACGGATCTGACGGTGGTATGGATGGCCGATGCATCAAGCAGGTTGGTCTGCACGATGAGATGGGGAATGCCGATGGTTGCCATGTCTTTTTCAAGATCGGGCAGGCTTTCCTCCCAGTCAAACCAGGTTGCAGCGACGCGGATGCCCTGGCGAGCAAGGTCCATGGCAATGCCTTTTCCGATACCTTTGACGGCGCCGAGTACCAGAGCTGTGCGGTTTTCGTCGGGCATGGGGATTCCTCCTTTTCGGGTGGGATTAGCGTGCATCTCCGAACAGGTAGCGTCGGATCCATGAGAGGCCGAAGGTGAGCAGGGCTTCATCGGATGACAAGGCTTCCTGTATTTCCGAGTCGGTAATAGGGAACGGTCGCTCAAGGGTGTGATTGGTTATCCGGGTTCGGAAGGTGGTCAGATCGTAACAGGCCATGTAGAAGCGGGCCCCGTCTTCCGGACCCAGTGGGCCAGGGCGGAGGCGGGCTTTGAGGCTGATCAATTCGAGCAGGGCGTCGTTCTGTCGGTTGTATTCGCTCAGATCCTGATCGGCCATCCAGTCCTTGGGGGTTCGGGCGGTTCCTTTTTCAAACCCTCGGCAATGGGGTTCCTGGAGTACGGCAAAGTGTTCGGTGATGGCACCGGTTTGGCGGCAGCGGCGGATGGCGCGTGCCAGCGGGTAGGTTCTACAGGATGCCGGGCGGTCCTCATAAACACTGCAGCCTGCCCTTGTAACAAAGGGGCACAAACGATGGGGAGTGTCGGCCATGTTCAAACAGACCACAGGGAGGCCGGTTTCCGGTCCTTGATGAACCTCGGTATAGGTAGTTAGAAAAACCGTGGAAGTGGTTTTCATTCGACGGGTTAGCCTGAGGACATCATAGGGGGTTAAAAACTGGTTCAGGTCTCGGCAGCATTCGTTGAAGCAGGGCACATCCGGGTTGCAGTCGAACGTGAACGCTGTGTTCGGGTCAAGGGGGGCCAGGCTGGGTTCCATCTGGGTTCCTTCGGGTTGCGGTTAGGGTTAAAACTCCCCGGTCGATGAGGCCGGCGGGGAAATCTATCATCCCTATCTGGGGCGTTTCTGTCAAGTGCGGAAACGGCCGGGTGTAAGCAGCTGTCTATGTAGTTGAATCCGATTTTATATCAAATAGATATGACTTTTTTTGAAGCGGTGCAGATCCCAGCGTAACTGCCGGTGCGCAGGGCTGGTGAAAGTGCTTGACAAGGCCTGGGGCCGGTGTTAACAATGTCGCTTGATATAATTTTCTGACCTCGTCTGTGGTAACATTCGTTTTTTTTTAGTCACCATAAAGGGTTAGACTCTAAAACCGCACCGTGCCTTCTCTGTACGAAAGCGTAGTGAAAAGGCTGAAAACGTCCTGTGCGGTTAAAAATAAAGACGTGGTGTTTATGAAAGTGCGGGCTGCCGTGCTTTCAAATGATAATAATTGTTGATTCGGACAAATGATTTTAACACACAAGTAGGAGGTATGACTCAATGCCAAGCTTTGTAATCACCGAAAAATGCGACGGCTGCAAAGGTGGGGAAAAGACTGCATGTATGTACATCTGCCCCAACGACCTGATGGTACTGGATCCGAATACCATGAAGGCTTACAATCAGGAACCGGATGCGTGCTGGGAATGCTTTTCCTGCATCAAAATCTGCCCGAACCAGGCGATTGGCGTTCGCGGTTACTCTGACTTTGTTCCCATGGGATCTGACTTGGTGCCGATGATGGGTACGGAAGACATTATGTGGACCTGTAAATTCCGTAACGGCGTTGTCAAGCGATTTAAGTTCCCGATCCGTACCACGGCGGAAGGTGCCGCCAATGCCTATGAAGATCTTAAGGGTAAGGACATCAACTCTGAATTTCTGTCCACCGAAGAAGCGGATAATGCAACTTTGGTAATGCCGAAAGAACCGCCGGTCTGGAAATCCTGATTATACCGGGTGTTTGAATCGGACGAAAAAACAATTCCCTTATGAACGTTTAGGAGGATACATAAAATGGCAATGCCGAATCTGCCGATTGGCGAACTGAAGTGCGTTGAAACCCCTGAAGTTAAAGAAATGGAAGTCGACATCCTGATCGTAGGTGGTGGTATGGCTGCCTGCGGTACTGCTTTTGAAGTCAAAAAGTGGGCTGACGACGATATGAAGATCCTGCTGGTAGACAAAGCGGCAATGGAACGTTCCGGCGCGGTTGCTCAGGGTCTGTCTGCTATTAACACCTACATCGGCGAAAACGATGTTGATGATTATGTCCGCATGGTGCGTAACGACCTGATGGGTATCGTTCGTGAAGACCTGATCTTCGACCTTGGCCGTCACGTTGATGATTCTGTACACCTGTTCGAAGAATGGGGTCTGCCGGTCTGGAAAAAAGACGACCAGAATAAAAACCTTGACGGTAAAAAAGGCGCGAAAATGGGTACCCTGAAAGAAGGTGCCAAGCCTGTACGTACCGGTAAGTGGCAGATCATGATCAACGGTGAATCCTACAAGCGGATTGTTGCTGAAGCGGCTAAAAAAGCCCTGGGCGAAGAAAACATCCTGGAACGTGTTTTTATCGTTGAACTGCTGAACGACAAGAACGAAGAAAACCGGATCGCCGGTGCGGTTGGTTTTTCTACCCGTGAAAACGTTGTCTACTACATCAAGTGTAACACTGCCATGGTTGCCTGCGGTGGTGCGGTTAACATTTATCAGCCCCGTTCCGTTGGTGAAGGCAAAGGCCGTGCCTGGTATCCCGTATGGAACGCAGGTTCCACCTACACCATGGCATTGCGTGCCGGTGCTGAACTCTCTATGATGGAAAACCGTTTCACCCCGGCCCGTTTTAAAGATGGTTACGGCCCGGTGGGTGCCTGGTTCCTTTTGTTCAAAGCACATCTGGAAAACGCTGTCGGTGAAAACTACGCGGCTTCCGATGCTGCCAAGCAGGAACTGGAAAACTACGCACCTTACGGAACAGCTCCGATCACGCCGACCTGTCTGCGTAACCACCTGATGCTGTTCGAAATGAAAGCCGGTCGGGGTCCGATCATGATGGTGACCTCCAAGGCCCTGAAAAAACTGGGTGAAACCATGGACAAGAAAGAACTCAAGCATCTGGAAGCAGAAGCCTGGGAAGACTTCCTTGACATGACCTGTGGTCAGGCAAACCTGTGGTGTGCAACCAACACCGAGCCGGAAAAGAAAGACTCTGAAATCATGCCGACCGAACCGTACCTGCTCGGTTCTCACTCTGGGTGCTGCGGTATCTGGGTTTCCGGTATTGACGAAGACTGGGTTCCCGATGATTACAAATGGGGCGACAACGGTGTGGTTTACAAGCAGATGACCACCTGTAAAGGTCTGTTTACCGCTGCGGACGGTATCGGTTGTTCCGGTCACAAGTTCTCCTCCGGTTCCCATGCGGAAGGCCGTATCGCCGCCAAACAGATGGTTCGCTGGGTCCAGAACCACAAAGATTTCAAACCTGAGCCCGAAATGACAGCTCAGGAAGCAGCGGACATGGTTTGGAAGCCGGTTAAAACCTGGTTTGAGCACAAAGACTACTCAACTCATCGCGACGTCAACCCGAAATTCTGCAAGCCGTCCGGTATGACCATGCGTCTGATGAAAGCCACCAACGAGTATGGTGGTGGGGTTGCAACATACTATGCTACCAACGATGCTGCCCTGACGCACCTGATGGAGCTGTTCGAAATGATGCGTGAAGACTGCGAATACCTCGCAGCCGGTGACCTGCACGAACTGATGCGCTGCTGGGAGATTTTCCACCGTATTTATACGGTTGAAGCCCACTGCCGTCACATCCACTTCCGTAAAGAATCCCGCTTCCCGGGCTTCTACTATCGGACCGACTTCATGGGCCAGGATGATGAAAACTGGTTCACATTCGTTAACTCTACTTACAACAAGAAGACGAATGAATGGTCACTCAAGCAGGTACCGTATCACCGCATCATTCCGATGTAGTCAGCGGAATGCCGCGTAAAGTGATTCAGTAAGATCCGCCTCCAGGTATCCCTTTCCGGGGGTGCCTGGAGGTTTTTTCATGCAGGCGTTTTTTCAACTGGATGATACCCTCGCCGTGCCCGGATGTGTGCCGGTTTTTTTCCCATTGATATAAAACCGTCAGACATATGGGCACCGTGGGACGGATAACAACGTTTCCAGTGCCGGGCAGATTCTTTTCAGGATTTTTAAGAACCTAATCAATAACGGAGGGACAGCATGACAGTAGAAAGTTCAGCCCCTGCTAGCGGAAGCATTCTGGTCGTCGGGGGAGGGATAAGTGGCTTGACCACCGCCCTCGAAGCAGCTGAAGTCGGTTATGATGTGTTTATCGTCGAAAAAGGCCCCTCTCTGGGCGGCCGCGTAGCACAGCTCAACCAGTACTTCCCCAAACTTTGCCCCCCTACCTGCGGGCTGGAAATCCAGTTCAGGCGGATCCGCGACAACCAGCGGATCAAGGTGATCACCCTGGCCGATATTGAATCAGTCACCGGTGCACCGGGCAATTATGATGTCGCGGTTCGGGTGAACCCGCGTTATGTCAATGAGAATTGTACAGCCTGCGGTGCTTGTGCACAGGTCTGTGAAACCGAGATCCAGAATGATCACAACTATGGCATGGATACCTGCAAGGCCGCGTACCTGCCCCATGAGATGGCATTCCCTCAGCGGTATGTCCTGGCGCCGGAAATTATCGGCACCGAAGACGCCAAAAAATGCAAAGAAGCCTGTCAGTATGATGCCATCGATCTGGACATGGCACCCAAGACCCTGAACCTGAAAGTTGGCTCTGTGGTATGGGCCACTGGCTGGCAACCGTATGATGCCACCAAGATCGATAACCTGGGATTTGGTCGTTACCGAAACATCGTCACCAACATGATGATGGAACGCCTGGCAGCAACCAATGGGCCGACTGCTGGCAAGATCATCCGTCCGTCTGATGATAAAGCACCTGAGACCGTTGGTTTCGTGCAATGCGCCGGTTCCCGTGATGAAAATCACCTGCCCTACTGCTCCTATATCTGCTGCATGGCATCCCTCAAGCAGGCCACCTATATTCGCGCCCAATATCCGGATGCGAAAATCTATATCTTCTATATTGACATGCGCGCGCCCGGTCAGCGGTACGAAAAATTCTACAAGATGCTCAAAGATGACGAGAACGTCTTCTTTGTCAAGGGCAAGGTCGCTGCTGTGGACGAAGATGCAGACGGCAACGTCATCCTGACTGCGGAAAACGCCGTGACCGGTGAAAAGGTTTCTCAGAAGGTGGATATGGCGGTTCTGGCAACCGGCATGCAGCCCAGCCTGTCCGGTATCAAGCCTGAAGCGGATCTGAAGTTCAATGAAGACGGCTTCATCGTCAATGATTTCAGCAAGGGCGGTATGTTTGCAGCCGGATGCGCCAACAAGCCTGCTGACGTCATCTCCAGCAACCAGAACGCTACCGGTATGGCCCTCAAAGCGATTCAAACCCTGGTGAAGAGGTAGGAGGAGATATCCATGTCTAAGAAATACGGTGTATATATCTGTACAGGATGCGGTATCGGAGCGGCCTTGAACGTCGACAAGCTGGTGGATGTTGCCGGTGAAAAAGGGTTTGACTGTAAAACCCATGGCTGCTTCTGCGGTCAGGAAGGTCTCGACATTATCAAGCAGGACGTGGCTGACGGCACCAACGCACTGGCTATTGCCGCCTGTTCCCGTCGTGTGAATTTCGATATTTTCAAGTTTGATGGCTGTGTGGTGGACCGTGTCAGCCTGCGGGAAGGGGTGACCTGGAGTCACAGTCACGAAGAATTCCCCAAACCGGTTACCGAAGACGAGCTGGCGGACGACTATTTTGTCGACCGTATCCAGATGATGGCGGAAGACTATATTCGGATGGGCATGGCCCGAATCGAAAAGATCGATGTACCGGAACCCTATCAACTGGACAACTTTTCCCACAAGATTCTCGTCATTGGCGGGGGGGTCACGGGTATGACGGCGGCGCTGGATGCGGCTGCCGCCGGGTACAAGGCAACCATTGTTGAAAAAGAACCCGCTCTCGGCGGATACGCGGCCAAATTGCGTCAGCAAATGCCGGTGGAACTTCCGTTTGAAGACCTGATGCCGACCGTGGTTGCGGATAAAATCGCGGCTGTGAGCGCATCTGACGCCATTGATGTCAAAACCAATACCGTGGTTGCCCGTATTGCCGGTCAGCCGGGTGACTTTACCGTGACCTTCAAGAAGCCGGGTGAAGAAATCGAGTTTGACGTACCCCAGGCGGTTCCGCCGGAAATGCGGGTGGATGAAAACGGTAACGAGCTGGATGTGGATCAGATCCGTGAAATCTACAACAAACTCAACGAAGGCCGCGCCGATGTCCTGACCATGGACCCGAACGGTGAAAAATATGGCGCCGTTGTGCTGGCCGCCGGTTTCAAGCCTGCTGTGGTTGAAGGTGAGGCCTACGCGCATCTGGGTGTGGATCTGCCGGATGTCGTGACCAACGCCCAGTTTGAAGAGATTGCTGCCAAGGGTAAAGTTGTCCGTCCGTCTGACGGCAAACCGGCCAAGAATGTTGTCTTCATCCAGAGCCCGGGCAAAGACGGTGCCGATGAAGATTTCGCCTACGCCAGCGCTGTGACCAGCATGATTGCCCTGAAGCAGGCCAAGTATGTGCGTGAAGATTATGAAGACGGTAAAGCCTACATTGTTTACCAGCACATGCGGACCCCGGGCTTCCAGGAATACTTCTACAAATCGATGCAGCAGGAGCCGGGCATCTTCATGACCAAAGGGGAAGTGGAATGTGTTGCAGCAGCCGGCGCGGGGCTTGTCGTGGATGCCAAAAACACCCTTCTGGGGGATGGCCTGCGGATAAAAGCGGATATGGTTGTGCTGGCAGCCGGTATGGAGCCGGCGACCAAGGATGATCCCGTTGTCAACCTGGCTTATCGTCAGGGACCGGGCTTCCGTGATATCGGCCTGTTCGATGGATATGCAGACTCCAATTTTATTTGTTTCCCGTACGAAACCCAGCGGACCGGTATTTACTCAGCCGGTTGTGTTCGTCGCAGCATGACCATTGAAGAATCCATGGAAGACGCCACGGGCGCGGCCCTCAAGGCGATCCAGTGTATTCAGTCCTCCAACCGTGGTGTGGCGGTTCATCCCCGCTCCGGCGACCAGACCTTTCCGGATTTCTTCTTCCAGCGGTGTACCCAGTGCAAGCGCTGCACCGAAGAATGTCCGTTCGGGGCCCTGGACGATGATGAACGCGGTACACCGAAACCGAACCCCACCCGCTGCCGTCGCTGCGGTACCTGTATGGGGGCGTGTCCGGAACGTATCATCGGTTTTAAAGATTACAGCATCGACAGTGTTGGCTCGATGATCAAGTCTATCTGGGTTCCCTCGGATATGGACTTTGATGAGCCGCCCATGCGGATTCTCGGTCTGGTCTGCGAAAACGATGCCCTGCCGGCGCTTGATATGGCGGCCATGAACCGCCTGCCCTATCATGCGGATGTACGGATTGTGCCTGTGCGCTGCCTGGGTTCTGTTAACGTGATCTGGATCAAGGATGCATTGAGCCAGGGGATGGACGGCGTGTTCCTCCTGGGCTGCAAGCATGGTGATGATTATCAGTGCCATTTTGTCAAGGGCAGTGAGCTGATGGACATCCGTTCGAGGAAAATGGGTGATACCCTGACCAGCCTCGGTCTGGAAGACGAGCGTGTCGAGCAGATGGAAGTTGCCATTGACGACTATGACAAGGTACCGGGTATGATCAATACCTTTGTTGAAAAAATCGAAGCCATGGGCCCGAACCCCTTTAAGGGCTTCTAATTGCCTGAACGCTGATAACATCATCTGGAACTGATTGAGATTGTGGTCTCGTCTATGAACAGATAGCAGGAGGAATAGCATAATGGCTGAAAAATATATGATTGAGCCGGATCTGGATTTCATTGATGAAGTCCGGGCCCTTGGCGGAGATACCCTCAAGAAGTGTTTCCAATGCGCAACCTGTTCTGTGGCATGTCCCATTGCCCCGGAAGACAGCCCGTTTCCGCGTAAGGAAATGATCGCAGCATCCTGGGGGCTGAAAGACCGCCTGGTGAGCAGTGGTGATATCTGGCTGTGCCACAACTGTGGTGACTGTACCACCCTGTGTCCCCGCGGCGCCAAGCCGGGTGAAGTCCTGGGTGCCATCCGCTCCATGGCGATCACTGAATACTCGCCGATGAAGTTCGTTGCAAAAATGGTCAATGATCCCAAAAAACTACCGATTCTTCTGGGAATTCCGGCGGTGATCTTTGCCGTGCTGGCTGCCGTCACCATTTTTGGCGGCGAAACCCTGGCGGGTATTTTTGGCGGTAAATTCTGGTATCATACCCACTCCGGGCATCCGGTGGAAGGGATTGCTCATTCCAAGTTCATGTCCACCTGGTTTGTGGATATGGTTTTCGTACCCCTGGCGGGCTTTGTCGTGATATCGTTTGCCCTGGGTCTGAAGCGGTTTATCGCTGATATCCATGAAAATGCGGTCAGGGAAGGGAAAACGGACAAGGAACGCATTGAGTTGAAACCGTTTCTTGAATCCGTGGTCCCGGTGCTCCTGCGGGTGCTCAAGCATGACCGGTTCAACGAATGCGGTGAAAACAAGGAACGTTCCACAGCCCATATGATGGTGTTGTTTTCCTTTATCGCCCTGTTTGTTGTCACCAACATCTTTTTTGTCGTGCTCTATGTCTTCCATCTTCCCGGGCCGTATAGTCAGTTAAACCCGGTGAAGTGGCTGGCCAATATCGGCGGGGTGGCCCTGGTGATCGGTAGTCTGCTGATGATCAAGAACCGGTTAGGCAAGGGCGATGATCAGCCGAGTACTTACAAGGACTGGTATATTCTGGGGATCGTATTGGGGCTGGGGGTGACCGGTCTGATGGCGGAAATGACCCGTCTGGCCGGAAGCGCTTTCCTGGCATATTTCACCTACTACCTGCACCTGATTCTGATCTTCAACCTGTTTGCATTCTTGCCGTTCTCCAAAATGGCTCACCTGGTTTACCGCTTTGTGGCCATGGTCTATGAAGAGTACAGCAATCGCAACTAAGCATCAGGGGTAAAACGGATCACGCACGCCGGAGAAGTGTATGATGCCGGCTGTGAGATCCCTTGTTTAACGTGTGTTTGAAATGGCAGACCTTTCGCATGTATCATGCGAGGTCTGCCATTTTTTATATAAAACCGTCCGTATGATAGGGAGCATGCGGATGACCTTGAAATAGCGGTCGGGTCGTAACACGTGCTTTTGGCACTCATCTCCCGCTTTCCTCAGGAGCATACCATGACAACAGCAGCAGAAGGAAACACGGTAAAAGTCCATTATACCGGACGACTGGAAGACGGCACGGTTTTCGATTCCTCCATGGATCGAGAGCCGCTGGCATTTGAGGTGGGCAGCGGTATGGTGATCCCCGGGTTTGAAAACGGGGTGAAGGGAATGGCGGTAGGGGAGAAAAAGACGCTCACCATTCCGCCTGAATCGGCCTATGGGCGAGAGAATCGGGAGCTGATCGTATCCCTTCCCAAGGATCAGTTTCCGCCGGAAATTCCGCTGGAAGTGGGGCAGCGGCTGCAGCACCGCCGTCAGGACGGCGGGGTGATCAACGTGATTATTACGGCTGTATCAGATACGGCGGTTACGGTTGACGCCAATCCGCCGCTGGCAGGGAAAACGTTGATTTTTGATATCGAACTGATGGAAATTGGTTAAAAAAAAGGGTTTCAGCAACGTTCGTCTGCTGAAACCCTTTTTTATCAGCGGATGTGATCCACACAGCAATCAAGCCTGCGCACGCAGGGGTTGATTGCTGTGTTGCAAGCATTACTCGCCGTCAGCTGCCTTATGGGTCTTGATTTCAACCTTTTCGGTCAGGCCGGCATAGTATTCGCGCAGGATGACAAGCACTTCTTCACGACCAAAATGGTCGGGAATCGGCGTGCCTTCGGAAAGGCCCTTACGCAGTTTGGTACCGGACAGCAGTACACGGCTTTCCTTCTTGTGCGGGCAGGTACGCAGGGAGGCCATGCCATCGCATTCGGAGCAGTAGAAGGTCCAGTCGATTTTCAGCGGTTCGCAGAGCAGGTCTTTTGCAGGATCGCCGGAATGCGGGATCTTGTCAAACAGGGTCTGGGCTTCGAACATGCCGTAGAAGTCACCCACGCCAGCGTGGTCACGACCGATGATCATGCGGTTGACACCGTAGTTCTGACGGAAGGTGGCGTGCAGGAGGCCTTCACGCGGACCGGCATAACGCATATCCAGCGGATACCCGCCCTGGATAACGTTTTCTTTTACAAAATGATGCTCAACCAGGGTGTCGATGCACTTGACGCGTACTTCTGCAGGAATGTCACCCGGTTTCAGGTTACCGACCAGCGAGTGGATGAAGACGCCGTCACATACTTCGATGGCAATCTTTGCCAGGAACTCATGGGAGCGATGCATCGGGTTCCGGAGCTGAAGTGCGGCAACATTGGCCCAGCCGCGCTCTTCGAACATCTGACGTACTTCTGCAGGCCGCAGGTAAATGCCTTTGTATTTGGTGGGAAATTCACCTTCGGACAGTACCTTGACCGGACCTGCCAGGTTAACGGCCTTTTGTGCCATGACCATCTGAACGCCAGGATGTTCTTCTTCGGCAATTTTCCAGAATTCTTCAGCGGTCGGCGTACCTTCGCCCATGAAGGTTTTTTCACACTCATACTTTTTGTCCGCATCGGTCATTTCGTACTTTTCAGTGACCTTCATGGTGGCCATGACCTCACCGTCAGCAGAAACAAGTGCGATTTCTTCGCCGTCACCAATGGCGTCAGCATCAGCTTTGTCAGCAGACAGGGTAACCGGAACCGGCCAGAATGTGCCGTTTGCCAGGGTGTAGTTATCCAGAACGCTTTTCCAGTCCGCTTTGCCCATGAAACCGTCAAGGGGGCTGAAACCACCGATACCCATCATGATCAGATCACCTTCTTCACGTGCGGAAATGGTGATTTTTTTCAGGCCTTCGGCTTTTTTCTTTTCAGCATCCAGTTCTGCGCCTTCCAGCAGGCAGCAGACCAACCCTTTTCCTCCATGGGGGGGTACCAGCTTGCTCATGTAACTGTCTCCTTTGAATTAAGTGGTTTAGAAGTGAAATTCATATATAATAAAGTAAATGCAGTGTCGGCATTTACTTCGTCTGTTGTAATTTAACACCTAGATTTAATGTGAAGCCGCCGGAATGTCAAGAACAAAGGGATGGCAGCACTCAGGTTAGATTTCACGGCAGAAGGGGAACCCGGTTTTAGGGTGAAGCTGCCGGTATTCCGTGGTATAGGAAACCTACTGGGTAGCATGGAAATAAAAAACGGCGTTGAAGGAGGCAATATGGGGGCTATAGCCAAATGGGTGGCTGGTATTTTCCTTGCGGCATATATGCTAAGTCCCATTGATTTTATTCCGGATCTCCTTCCCTGGATCGGATGGATGGATGATCTTGCGTTGGCGGGAGTGGTCATCTATTTCATCTGGACCGGGCGGTTACCGAACATGAGAAGGTGGCCCGGGAGACAGCGGCCGTTTGGCAGGCGCAACAACCGCTTCACAGGATCTGCAGGTCCATCGGATAAAGCTTCCGGACACGAGACGCATGATGGTCAGGAACAGAAATCACACCGTGAAAGGCAGGCAGCGGAGGAACCGGAAAAAGAAACCGTAGCGGATCCGTATGCGGTGCTTGGCGTACCCCGGGGGGCAGATAAAGAAACCATTCGCGCGGCCTACCGTAAGGCGGCCCAGGCTTATCATCCGGATCATGTGGCGCATCTGGGTCCGGAGCTACAGACGCTGGCGCGGAAGAAATTTATTGAAATACAGATGGCCTATGAAACCTTGATAAAATCGGCAGGATGATACGTAACAAAAAGGGATGATGAAGGACGTCGATGATGAAAATTGGGTTGGCTCAGATGCATCCGGTAATTGGAGATATGGACGGCAATATAGAAAAAATGGTGAAAACGGCAGCGGATGCACGTTCCCAGGGCTGTGACCTGGTCATTTTTTCGGAGATGGTGATTTCCGGATATCCTTCACAGGATCTGCTGAAACACAAAACGTATGTTCAGGCCAACCTGGCTGCCTTGGAAACGCTGAAAAATGCGGTTTACGGGATCGGCGTTATCTGCGGATATGTGGACTGGAACGTAGCGGATGCCGGGGCCGGGCGTTACAATTCCGCCGCGCTGCTTTCGGATGGACAGATGCTGGGAACCGTCTATAAACGCCTGCGGACGCCTGCGGATGTTTTTGACGATGACCGGTATTTTGTGTCCGGCACAGGAAACGGCCTTTTCACATTCCGGGGGAAACGCATCGGGATCACCTTTTGGGATCCTGTCTGGCATGAACGGGATGGCGTATTCCCTGATGACACGGCGGCTGTGAGGGTGGACCCGGATGCAGAACTGGTGGTCGTACTCTCCGCATCTCCGTTTGCCTATGGAAAAGATGAGATTCGCCAGCGGCTATTCAGTGCAGCGGCGGCCCGGCACGGGGTGCCGCTGGTGTATGTGAATCAGGTGGGCGGCAATGACAGCGTGATCTTTGACGGGGGCAGCATGGCCGTTGCCGCAGACGGCACCCTTGCCGTCCGGGCAGGATTGTTTGAAGAAGAACTCCTTATATGGGATATGGATGCGGGGGCACGGAACCTACCTTCGCCTGTGATTGAAAAAGAGGCGGCTATTTTCAATGCCCTGTCCAGGGGGGTACGGGATTATCTCTTCACCTGCGGATTTAAAAAGGCTGTGATTGGGCTGAGTGGGGGGATCGATTCGGCGCTGACCGCAGTCATTGCTGCCGATGCCCTGGGCCCGGAACAGGTGACAACAATTTTCATGCCATCCCGATATACATCCCAGGAAAACTATGAAGATGCTGCCGCGCTGGCCGCCAATCTAGGGACGCCGTATGAGGTTGTGCCCATTGACGACCTGTATACCGTATATATGAACGCGCTGGGTCTGTCAGAAGGTGATGAGGGCAGCCTGACCTGTCAAAACATCCAGGCCCGGATTCGGGGCGGGATCCTCATGGCCCGGTCCAACCAGGGATTCGGGATGGTTTTGAGTACCGGAAACAAGTCGGAAGTGGCTGTAGGGTATTGCACCTTATATGGGGATATGTGCGGTGGTTTGTCTGTGATATCTGATATTTATAAAACAGAAGTATATGCGGTTTCGCGGTATGTGAACCGGCACTCGGCGGTGATCCCGGCGCGAATAATCGACAAACCCCCGTCAGCCGAGTTAAAGCCGAATCAGACGGATCAGGATGACCTGCCGGAATATGCGGTGCTGGATGCGGTGTTAAAGGCGTATATCGAGGATGACTGTCAGCCGGATGAGATCGTGGCCCTGGGCTACGGGCCTGACGTGGTGGGGGATATCATCCGGCGGGTGAACCAGAGCGAACATAAACGGTGTCAGGCTGCGCCGGGTCTGCAGGTCAGTGCCAGGGCCTTTGGCCTTGGCAGGCGATATCCGGTAGCTCAGCGCTGGAAGGGCTGATGTCAGGCAGACGTGCCCGGATACAGCGATCCCTGCCGGGTGCCCTTTTTGTCAAACCGCTCGTGAATCAGCTGGAGGGTTTCGGTTTTTTTCAGGGACCACGCCGGGCTGATCAGCTCGTTGGGATGGGGATCTCCGGTGACCCGCTGGATGACCATGGATGCCGGCAGTCGTTCGATGAACTCGCAGACCGCATCCACATAGGCCGTCTGGGTCATGCAGACAAGTTCGCCGTTTTCCCAGGCAGCTTCAAGAGGCGTTCCCCTGACCACGTATAGCAGATGCAGTTTGACGCCGTCCACGCCGGACCGGGCAATGTAGTCGGCTGTGGCCATCATTTGGTCCCGGGTTTCACCGGGAAGACCGAGGATGATGTGGGCGCAGGTAAGGATCCCTTTTCCGCAGGTGAGTGCCATGGCATCCTCGAATGCCCGGACATCGTGCCCCCGGTTGATGGCGCGCAGGGTTTTGTCATGGGCGGTCTGAAGACCGTACTCCACCCAGACCATACCGTTTTGGGCGCAGGATGCGATCAGGTCGATTTTTTCTTTATCCACGCAGTCTGGCCGGGTACCGATGGCAAGGCCGACCACCTCGGGTACGGCCATGGCTTCATCGTACAGCTGCCGGAGCCGGCTGACGGGTGCATAGGTGTTGGTGAAAGCCTGGAAATAGACGAGAAATCCCTTGGCCTTGTATCGTTTCTTCAGCCGCTCCCGGGCGTCGTTGATCTGTCGGGTGATCGACAGCCCCCGACGGTAGGCCCCGGTGCCGGATCCGGCGGGGTTGCAGAAAATGCAGCCTCCGGTTGAGAGGGTGCCGTCACGATTGGGGCAGGTCATGCCGGCATCCACGGTGATTTTTTGGATGCGGCATCCGAAATGGCCGCGAAGAAATGTGTTGAGGTCTTGATAATGCGTCTGTTTCTGCATATCTTTACACTGCCGGAAAAAGGTGAGGTCGCTGCCGTGGAACGGGCGACAGTCAATAACCCGATCCGTTTATATATCAAGTGGCCCTGCAGTTCAACCGGGGGGGGATGTGGCAGGGTGGAGGCAACAGAAGCTGACAATGACGCGGACATATGATGTGATTGTGGTAGGCGCAGGCCATGCGGGGTGTGAAGCCGCACTGGCAGGTGCACGCATGGGGTGCCGGGTGCTCCTGCTTGTGCTGGATATGGACAAGCTGGCGGCCATGCCGTGCAGCCCATCCATTGGCGGAACCGCCAAAGGACAGCTGGTTAAAGAGGTGGATGCCCTGGGCGGGGCCATGGCCGTGGTGTGCGACCAGACCGCGATTCAGTACAAGACCCTGAATACCCGGAAGGGACCGGCGGTTCACGCCACCCGCACCCAGAATGACAAGAACCGCTATCATCTCCTGATGAAGGCGACTATTGAGCGCACCGAGCATCTGGACCTCAAGCAGGCGCTGGTTGAAGCACTGCTTGTTGAGGGAGACCGGGTGGTCGGTGTGGTCGACAGTGTGGGATGTGACTATTATGCTCCGGCGGTGGTCCTATGCACGGGAACGTTCCTGAACGGAATTATCCATGTGGGAAAACGCTCTCAACTGGCAGGTCGAGCCGGCGAGTTCTCTTCGATTGCACTGGCGGAACAGCTGAAAACGCTCGGATTTGAGCATGGCCGGATGAAGACCGGCACTCCGCCGCGGCTGCACCGGCGGAGCATCGATTTTTCGCAGTTTGAGGCGCACAGCGCGGATGAAGGGCATCCGTATTTTTCGTTTCTGACCCAGTCATCTCCCCTGCCTCAGTTGCCGAGCTATATAGGATACACCAATCCGCAGACCCATCGGCTGGTGGAAAACAGCCTGGAACAGTCGGCCCTGTACGGCGGTATTGTGAAAGGCATTTCAGCGCGTTACTGCCCGTCGTTTGAAGATAAGATCGTCAAATTTCCGGACCGGGAAAAGCATCAGATCATTCTGGAACCGGAAGGCGTGGATACGGAAGAAATATATGTGTCAGGTCTGGGGAACAGCTTGCCTGTGGATGTGCAGGAGGCGGTGATACGGTCGATTCCCGGCCTGGAGGCGGCGGAAATCATGCGACCCGGTTATGCCATCGAATATGATTACATCCCGCCCACCCAGCTGAAAAATACCCTGGAGTCGAAACGGATCCGGGGATTGTACATGGCCGGCCAGATTAACGGGACCTCAGGCTATGAGGAGGCAGCGGCACTGGGCCTCTGGGCCGGTGCCAACGCGGCCTGCAAGGTTCAGGGACGTCCGGACTTTGTGCTGGACCGGTCACAGGCGTATATGGGCGTCATGGTGGATGATCTCATTACCCGGGGGACCGGAGAACCCTATCGCATGTTCACGTCCCGGGCCGAATATCGGCTTCTGCTCAGGGAAGATAATGCCGATTTGCGGCTCACCCCCATCGGCGCATCCTTCGGACTGGTGGGGGATGACCGGGCCGCCTTTGTGAGATCCCTGCAGGCAGATGTGAATGCGGAATTGTCCCGGGTGCAGTCTACGGTGGTCAAACCCTCGGAACAGGTGAATGCGCTGCTGAACCGCCAAAATACGCCGATCTTGAAAACCGGCGTCAACCTGGATCAGCTGATCAAACGCGCCGAGATGACCTATGCAGCCGCTAGTGAGGTGAGTCCCCCTCCAGAGCCGGTGTCACCGCGCGTGGCCCGGCAGGTGGAGATCGAGGTCAAGTATGCCGGGTATATTGATCGCCAGATGCAGGAGGTGAATAAATTTCGGGGTCTTGAGCGGGTGAAGGTGCCGGCGGATATGGATTATGAGGCGCTTCACGGGCTGTCCAATGAACTTAAGCATAAGTTAAAGACCGTACGGCCGGCATCTCTGGGACAGGCCTCGCGAATGGAGGGTATGACGCCGGCAGCCTTGTCGGCGATGATGGTCCATCTTAAGAAACATGCAGGAAAAAATCATGAGTGAAACAGATTATTACAAACTGCTCGGCGTGGAGAAGGGTGCGTCGGATGGGGATATCAAAAAAGCGTATCGCAAGCTGGCGATGAAGTATCACCCGGATCATGCAAAGGGAGATGCAGCGGCAGAAGAAAAGTTCAAAAAAATCAGTGAGGCCTATGCGGTGCTGAGTGATCCGGAAAAACGTCAGCAGTACGACACCTACGGTGCCAGCGGCTTTAATCAGCGATATTCCCAGGAGGACATTTTCAGAGGGGTTGATCTTGGGAGTCTTTTCCGGGAATTTGGTCTGGGTGGAGACTTTGGCTTCAACTTTGGGTTTGGAGGGCCCCGAGGGGGGCGTGGCAGACGTTTTCAGCAGCAGATGAAAGGGCAGGACGTGACCTACGAGCTGTCTTTGTCTCTGCTGGAAGTGATGACAGGAGGTCAGAAAACCCTATCGCTTCGTCGGGGAGGCGCGGTAGAGACCATTTCCGTAAAGATTCCCAAGGGGATGGTCGGGGGAAAGAAAATCCGACTGGCCGGAAAAGGGGAACCCGGTCCCATGGGCGGTCCTCCGGGCGATCTCTACATTCGGTCGATCATACTGCCACACCCGGTATTCTGGGCAGAAGGTAAGGATCTGCATATGGATCATTCCGTATCCCTGACCCAGGCCCTGCTCGGTTCGGAAACGCAGATCCAGACCTTAGAGGGAAAAACGGTCAAACTGAAGATTGCGCCGGGAACATCCCATCAGGCAAAGCTCAGGCTGACCGGATACGGTCTGCCCGACATGCAGGGTGGAAAACCGGGGGAGCTCTATGTGACCCTGCGTGTCCCGCTGCCAAAATCGTTGACCCCTGCTCAGCGCGCACTTGTGGAACAGTTAGCCGAGACCGGACTGTGAGGTGGTTAGGATAAGTAAAACATTGACAATTGTTGACAATACATGTAATCGACTAATAACCGTATTCATTGGTTTCATGTAAAAAAGGTCCGCAATTTAGACCGGCTACGGGATGCGGCTTTCCGTTGAACGGTAGCCGTCGTTTTATTTTTTTTTATTTTTTTTCAGGATAGATAGGGCTCATGTCAGCGCTTGTGCCGGTGCTCAGTAAAACGGATATTGAGCAAAAAATAATGGAGACGGCAAGTAAAATTTCAGCGGACTATAAAGGAAAAGAGCTGGTCCTTATTGGTGTGCTGAAAGGTGCCTTTATTTTTCTTGCAGACCTGGTCAGATCTCTGGATATCCCGGCTGAAATTGATTTCGTGGGTGTGTCGAGCTATGGAAACGCTACTTCGTCATCTGGTTCGATTCAAATTACCAAAGACCTGCAGAACGATTTGCAGGGAAAACACGTGCTCCTTGTTGAGGATATTGTTGACAGCGGATTGACATTGCAGCATCTGGTCGCCTATATGAGGTCTAAACGTGCTGCCAGTGTAAAAATATGTACCCTGATTGATAAAACCGAACGGCGTCAGGTGGATCTGACGGTCGATTATGCCTGTTTTGAGGTTTCGGAGGGTTTTCTCGTTGGGTACGGGCTTGATTATGCGGAAGCCCACCGGGGCCTCCCTGCGATATATCATCTCAAATTTTAATCATTCATGAGGGCGAACAATGATCATTACCTGTCAGGAATGCCAAACCAGTTTCAGTCTGGATGATAGCCTAATTAAGCCGTCTGGCTCAAAAGTCAGGTGCTCGGTCTGTAAAAATATTTTTTTGGCGTACCCTGAACCGGAAACGCCTGCACATACCATTGATGCGTTCATTGTATCCGAGGAGAGTGCTGGAGAACGCTCTGTTGCCTGGCAGAAGGATGATGGGGCGGCAGGTATTCCAGGAGAGGAGCTGCTGCCGGGGATTGATTCGTTAGATGAAGAAGATCTGGGTTTTTCAGATGACGAAATTCAAGCAATTGCCGAGGCGACATTTTATGGGGATGGGTATGGCTTCGGTGCTCTGGAGGGTGCATTTCCGGAAACCGCCAGCGATTCCTTTTCCGGAGATGCAGCGGATTTACCCTTTGAATCTGAAACGCTCTCTTTTGATGACAGGCAGATGGATGACCGTGCCGCAGATGAAACCCCGTTAAAAGATGACGATGGAGTGGTTGAAATTCAGATCGAAGATGTAGAGGCCCTACCCGATGCGTCACCGTCGCCGGTAGAGCCTCAGTCACCGATGGCAGGGGATGACGATTTCGATTTTTCGGATTTGGAAGCACTGCTGGACAGGGATGATGATGGGGCAGGTGTCCCCTCGACCGTGGTCACTACCGGATTTGACGAATCAGACGCGGCGGTCTTGGCTGATGCGGGTTCAGCGGCAGATGAGGCGGGTGATTACAGTCTGGATGCCCTTGAATTCGAATCAGATGACGCTCTGGCTGTAGATGACGCGAGTGGCGTTACTTTTTCTGATCTGGAATCGGTGCGGGAAGGGGACCCCAAAGCGGATACACCTGAGGCGGATGCGTTGCTTGAGATTTCAGATGTTGAGCTTCCAGGTGAAGCCGATTCCGGACAGGTGGATGCCGATGACCTCGACTTTTCGGAGATAGAATCAATGCTTGAGGCAGAGGGGGTTTCTGTTGAGCCAAAAACAGACGATTCTCATCTCTTTGATCTCACGGCGGCACTTGAAACAGATGGCGATTTGGCTGGTGTTGCGGAAGTGCCAGTGGATGACTTGGTATCGGTAGAAGACGATGATCTGGATTTTTCGGATCTGGAGGCGGCGCTTGAAGCGGATGACGACTTGGTTGGTGTTGCGAAAGCGCCGGTGGATGATTTGGTATCGGTAGAAGACGATGATCTGGATTTTTCGGATCTGGAGGCGGCGCTTGAAGCGGATGACGACTTGGTTGGTGTTGCGGAAGCGTCGGCGGATGACGTGGTCCCGGTAGAAGACGATGATCTGGATTTTTCGGACCTGGAGGCGGCACTTGAAGCGGATGATGATGTCTCGGCCGGTGGTGGTCCAGAAGATGCGCTTGATCTTTCAGATTTGGAATCCTTCTTGGATGCCGATGATGATGCGCCGGACATTGATCTGGATGAGGACATTGATTTCTCTCTCGACCTTGACGGTGATGAGGCATCCGTGGACGCGGAGTTAGATGCGGGTATTGATGATCTCCTTGATTTCTCCGACCTCGAAGCGGAGCTGGATGCAGTGAGAGATGCCGATAGCGAGGGGGATACGACGGATGATGATCTAGACTTCTCACTTGATCTTGACGATGATGATATGTCTGTGTCAGATGATGATTTCCTGGATTTTTCCGATCTTGAAGATCTGCTTGAAGCAGATGACGGTGAGAAGGTTGCGGAGACCGATAAAGGCGATACTGATATGGAACTTGATTTATCGCTGGATGATTCGGTCACGGAAACCATCGATCTTGAAGCCCTGGAAGCTCAGGCAGCCGCTCAGTCGGGTGACAACCGGGTGAATGATGCAGAGGACGACCTGGACTTTTCTGATTTAGAAGCCATGCTGGATGAAGCTGGTGTCAGTCAATTCGAGGCTGACGTCCAGGAGGCGGATGACGAAGTCACCGTTGATATTGATGCGGACATGGAGAGTGAAGAGACACAGCTGGTAGACGAAGCAGAGATGGAGGCGGCATTTGCGGCCGGTGCGGCGTTCGGTGCGGGGGGGGACCCTGAGGTGACAATGGATGCGGATATCTCGGAACCGATTCCTGTTGAAGCACCGGTAAAAAAGAAAACAGTCCGATCAGTTCGTCGGAAAAAGTCCAAGCTGCTCATGGTGCTGATTGTTCCTTTTCTGCTGCTTGGCGGTGTGGTTGGTGGCCTGTGGTATGCGGTTACCCAGCTGGGGATTGAGATACCGGTTGTCAGCGATTATCTGGCCCCAAAACCGAAGGATCCTGTCGGTGCCCTGCATATTAAGATTCTGGATGCTGCGGATGGTCAGGGGATCAAGAGTCGGTTTGTTGAAAACAATCGTGCCGGTACCCTGCTGGTGATCGAAGGAAAGGTTCGAAACGATTATTCGGCTCCCCGTAGTTTTCTGCGGTTGCGTGGAAAGCTGATGGATAAGAACGGCGGGATTGCAAAAGCACAGACGGTGTATGCGGGGAATACCATCTCCCAGATTGATCTGGCGCAGCTGTCAAAGATGGAGCTGGATAAAAAGTTGAAGAATCGCTTCGGTGACAAGCGGGCAAATGTGAATGTGAAACGGCGGGACGTGCTTCCATTTGTAATTGTTTTTGACAAACTCCCCGAAGGTATGGATAATTATGAGTTGAATATCGAAGTCGCCGGGTCCATGGCAGCTGCAGAAAAATAGCGCATTATTTTTTTACTTGACCCGCTGTATGGGGCTTGCTATAAAGCGTCTCTGTCTGGCGGGTTTCTTATGTCAACTCAGTCAGGTCACATCAGGCGATGTAGCTCAGCTGGTTAGAGCATGCGGTTCATATCCGCAGTGTCCGGGGTTCGAGTCCCTGCATCGCTACCAGACTAGAATCAAGCCCATTGGCGCGTCTGCTGATGGGCTTTTTTTATTGGTTTGGAAGCGGTCCTGTGCGCTTGGCTATGCTGTACAGGATCGAATCTCCTTGAACTGCGCCAAACAGTTTGATAAAATTATTAATTTACAAGTAGGATTGCTGTCCTGGAGGAGCGTATGCTGGCGGGCTTTGAAAAAAGGGTCGAAGAAAAAATCCGGCAGGCACAGAAAGACGGCGTGTTCGATCAGTTGGAGGGGCGAGGAAAACCCCTGCCGCCAGACGAACTGGACGGTGTGGCAGGCGACTTGCGGATGGCGTACCGAATATTGAAGAACGCCGGCATGGTGCCGCCGGAAATTGAGGCGCGAAAAGAGATTCGAAACATGGCGGCGCTGCTCAATCGTGAAACGGATGTAGCAAGCCGGTATCGCATCACCAAGCGCCTCAATTACCTAATCTGGAAAATGAATGTCACATCCCCGGAATCGGTTATGGGCCTGGAAATACCGGAACAGTATGAAACCGGGCTTCTGGAACGAATGGACCGTGCGTCAGCATCTGACGATGTATCGTCGTAAGGGGATACGCCTCCTCGTTTTTTAAGGAAATTATGGCCGTGATAAACAAAAAGGATCGTCGTGGCGAGGGCGCCATGAAAAGTGTGTTCATGGCGTTTTTTATCCTGCTGTTTCATGTGCTGCTTCTCGTAGGAATCGGGCTGCTTGTCCTGTTTTTCCGTGGGGTGATCCAGTATATGGTCTGGATTTTTCTGATCGGTGCCGGGTGTATCATTGCCAGTGCATGGTATTTTCTGAAACGCATGAAGGATGAAGGAAAGAGCCTCAAAGAGATGCTGGCACTTCCCGAATTCTCGGGAACCTCTGTGGAGGTGAATATTCTGGGCGGTTTGGCATCGGTCCGTATCAACCGGGACGCGGAAGCGGGTTTACCCCAGGTTGAGGGACCGGGAGGTGAACCGGTGATTCAGCTGGAGGATCCTGCCACCCTGCGGATCCGGAATTTGACGGAATTGGCACGGCTGAGAGAGCGTGACGTGATTACAGAGGAAGAATTTCAGCGGGCAAAATCCGACCTGCTCGGGTCAGGGGGACAGGCGCTATGATGAACGGGGACCGGCTGCGTTTGGCACTGATTTACGGTGGTGATTCCTCGGAGCGGGATGTGTCGATTTCCGGCGGAGAATCCATTCGGGAAGCCCTGGATCCGGAAAAATATGAGGTGACCTGTTATGATCCAGCGCAGGATTTGAAACGCCTGGTGGCAGATGCGGGCAGGATTGACTTCTGTTTTTTGAACCTCCATGGGACCAACGGCGAAGATGGACGCATGCAAGGATTTCTGGATCTGCTCGGTCTGCCCTATCAAGGATCGGGTGTGCTGGGCAGTGCCCTGGCGATGGACAAGCTCTCGGCCAAACAGTGTTACCGGCAGGCCGGCCTTCCGGTGGCACCGGATCGTGTGCTGCGCCGGGCCGATACGGCGGTTGATCTCGCCGGTATCACGGAGACGCTGGGCTGGCCCATTGTTGTCAAACCGGCCCGGGGTGGGTCCAGCCTGGGCATGGGGATGGCAACGGATAGAGCTTCCCTTGAGGCTGCCATTGCCAATGGATTCAAGTATGATGCGACGCTGCTTCTGGAGGCCTGTGTCCAGGGAATCGAGCTGACCTGCGGGGTGCTGGGCAATCAAGAGCTTGAGGCGTTGCCGGTGATTGAAATTGCTCCTGGAGATGCGTTTGCCTTTTTTGACTATACGGCAAAATATACCCCGGGCGCTACCCGGGAAATTTGCCCGGCACGAATTCCGGATGATGTGGCAGCTGCTGTCAAGACATATGCGATACGGGCGCATCAGTGTCTGTGTTGTGAAGGATACAGCCGAACAGATATGATGCTGCAAGGAGACACGCTCTTTCTGCTTGAAACCAATACGTTGCCCGGCATGACTCCGAACAGTTTGCTGCCCCTTGCGGCACGGACTGCGGGGCTATCGTTTTCCGCACTGCTGGACCGGCTTGTGGCGTTGGGGCTGTCGAATCATTCAGAAAAAAGAAAGGGGTGAAGAAGACCTCATGAAAGTGTTGATTGTGGGCGGCGGCGGCCGCGAGCATGCATTGGCCTGGAAAATTTCAAAGAGCCCCCGTGTGACCCGCCTGTATTGCGCACCGGGAAATGCCGGTATTGCGGAGGTGGCGGAATGTATCGATTTGAACCCGGAAGATGTGGACGCGGTACTTTCCTTTGCCCGGAAAGAGATGATCGACCTCACGGTGGTGGGGCCGGAAGCCCCGCTGGCAGCCGGCATCGTGGACCAATTCGAAGAAGAAGGGCTTCGCGTGTTCGGCGTATCCCGGCTGGCTGCGGAACTCGAAGCATCCAAGTCATTTGCAAAACAGCTGATGAAAAAATACGGCATTCCCACAGCTGATGGTGCGCCGTTTACGGCCCTTGAACCGGCACTTACCTATATCCGTCAGATGGGTGATCGTCGTCTGGTTGTCAAGGCAGACGGTCTGGCCGCCGGAAAAGGCGTGGTGGTCTGTGATACGATGGAACAGGCCGAAGACGCGGTCCGCCAGGTACTGGATGCCAAAGTATTTGGCACAGCCGGTGAAACGGTCCTGATCGAAGAACGTCTGGAGGGGGAAGAAGCCTCTTTTCTGGCCATCACCGATGGCGAGACCGTATTACCCCTTCCCACGTCACAGGATCACAAACGGGTGTATGACCGGGACCGGGGCCCGAACACCGGTGGTATGGGCGCGTATTCTCCGGCGCCGGTCGTTGACCGGTTTCTTCATGACAAAGTCATGAATGAGATCATGATTCCCACGGTCCGTGCCATGAAAGCAGAGGGGCGTCTGTTCAAGGGGATCCTGTATGCAGGTCTCATGATCGACCGGGATCAGGTCAACGTGCTGGAGTTCAATGTCCGGTTCGGCGATCCGGAAGCCCAGCCCCTGCTCATGCGCGTGAAAAACGACTGGGTGGATGTGATGGAGGCGGCGATAGACGGTAACCTGAAACAGGTTCGACTGGATATCGATTCCCGGGCTGCTGTCTGTGTGGTCATGGCCGCTGGCGGCTATCCAGGATCCTACGGCAAGGGGAGCCCCATCTCCGGTCTTTTTGCGGCTTCCGGAATGCCGGATGTGCAGGTGTTTCATGCGGGCACAACGAAGCATGACGCCGAGATTGTGCCATCCGGCGGCCGTGTACTTGGGGTGACAGCCCTGGGCGATACCATTGAAGCAGGGATTGAAAAAGCGTATGCTGCTGTGAAAAAAATATCCTGGGACAGCGTTCATTATCGCACCGATATCGGGCAGAAGGCCCTGGTTCGGCTGAACCGCATCCCCCGCGTAGGAATTGTCATGGGCAGTGATTCAGACCTGCCGGTGATGCTGAATGCCGTGGCCATGCTGAAAAAATTCGATATCCCCTATGAAATGACCGTCGCCTCTGCCCATCGGACACCGGAAAAGGCGGCTGCGTTTGCCGGTACAGCCATGGATCGCGGTATTCAGGTGATCATTGCCGGTGCCGGACAGGCCGCACATTTGGCCGGCGCTATGGCCGCGGCCACGACCTTGCCGATTATCGGTGTTCCCATTTACGCGTCCGCGCTTCAGGGGCTGGATGCCCTGCTCTCTACGGTACAGATGCCCCCGGGTGTACCCGTTGCCACGGTTGCCATTGGTAAACCCGGTGCCACCAATGCGGGCGTCCTGGCAGCCCAGATTATTGCCATCGCAGATCCGGAGGTGGCTGAGCGGCTCAAGGTGTATAAAGCGGATATGGAAAAATCCGTTCAGGCCAAGGCGATGAAAGTTGAACGCTGCGGGTGATGACAGGGGGCACGCGGTCTGAATTATCGGTACAACAGATCCTGGAGGCCGCAGATGTCATCCGCGCTGGCGGCATAGTTATTGTACCCACCGGGGCCTTGTACGGGCTGGCTGCCGACCCGTTCAGCGATACGGCAGTGGACCGGATTTTCGCGGTGAAAGGGCGTTCAAAGAACCATCCCCTGCTGTTGTTGATTCCGGACGGGTCGTATGCGGCTGCCCTTGCACCGGATCTGCCGGCATACGCGCGGGCGCTGATGAAGGCGTTCTGGCCGGGCCGGTTGACCCTAGTGGTGAAAACCGCCATGCAATTTGCGGCTGGGGTGGCTGCTTCGGAAGGGCATGTGGGTATTCGTCTTCCCGCCCATCCCTGTACCCGTGCCTTGGTAAGGACATTGGGATTTCCGGTCACCGGAACCAGTGCGAATTTGACTGGACAGGCGGGCGCTGGTGTGGTTGCAGATATTCCCCGGTCTGTTCGCGATCAGTCATCCATGATTCTGGATGCCGGCCCGCTGCCCGGCCGTCTGGCTTCAACCGTGGTCGATGTTACCGGGGACGCTCCGAGAATCCTGCGCGAGGGGCGGGTTTCCAGTGAAGCAATCCGGCGGTTGTTTGAATCCGGGTAAATGAGGTGTACTCCCGCGATCTTTCCCATTGACAAAAAATCCCTGCTTTTTTATAAAGAAAAACCAATGCCGGAGTGGTGAAATTGGTAAACGCAGTGGACTCAAAATCCACCGGGGGCAACCCCTTGTCGGTTCGATTCCGACCTCCGGTACCAGTGTGATCAAAAGCCTTTGCACGTTTACGTGTGGAGGCTTTTTTTATTCGTTTGTACGGAAATGGTTTCGTCTCAAAACATTGAAACACATGTTTAAACAGGATTTCTCCTCACCCCCTATTTTAAAGTAAAACAATAATGTATACAAAGATATCTTGCTTATCCTTTTAGAGCTTGTTATCTAAAATAATTAATTAATAACTAAGTTTTATCAATTAATTATGTGTTTATATGGATAATATCAATTCGTGCTATTGTATATTTTATTGCATTGTATTATAAACAAAACCCAGACACATTATTTAAATCACGTGTGATGACGTTTCATATCAATCAGGTAAACACGTGTTGAGGTATTCAATGGGAAATATCCGTGATAAGAATAATAAAGGGGTTATACTCGTATTGTTTTTTGTTTGAGCAACGGGAAATCAAAGGGGAGGGTAGGCGTATCATGAAGAAAGTGATTTTATGGGCACTGGTGATGGGTTTTTTCAGCAACACGGCGTTTGCAGGTTGCGTCGACACGTTTGGTATCGGTGCCAAGGCAACGGCACTCGGCGGGGCATATGCCGCATATGCGGATAATGTTTATGCGTTGTATTACAATCCTGCCGGGTTAAGCCAGATTGACAGCGCCGTCTTTTCAATCGGTGTTATGGGACTTCAACCTGATGGAAAAATTACTAATTTTACGGTAGAAGGTGATGATGCTATTAAGGGAATTGATTTTTCAACGGATACGGACTCACTGATCGTTCCGACGCTGGGTGCGGCCTATCCGGTGAACGAGAAGCTGACACTCGGTCTGGCTGTGTATGTTCCCTTCGGGCTGGATGTAAAATGGAAGGATGATCCGGCAAAGAACCCGGCATCCTACAACTGCTTTCACTCCTGGTATATCCGTGAAGTCGTCACCCCTGGGCTTTCCTACACGGTGAATGACAAGCTGGCAGTGGGACTGGGGGTCTCTCTGGGAAAATCCATGGCAGGGGATGAACTCGTGTTTGATGCATTCGGGGTCGATCTCGGCCAGATTAAAGTGGATGTGGAAGACAGCTTCAATTACTCGTTCAACGTCGGAGTGATGTACAGGCCGCTGGACCACCTGACGGTGGGTCTGACCTATCGTTCCAGGACAGATACGGAATTTGACGGGGATCTGAAGATCAAGCTTAATGATGCCGGGCGAGCGTTTCTGACTGCGAATCCTGTCCTGGGTGGTGTGTTTCAGCCTGTGGTGGATAATCCTCCGGATGCAACGGTTGAGTATGATCACCCGGATCAGTTGCAGGCCGGTATTCGTTTGATTACGAAAAACAATATTTCGCTTGAATTTGATCTGGTCTGGACAAACTGGGCCAGCGTTCAGGAGTCGCAGATCCTTCAGCTGAGTGGCGAAAGTTCTGCTGTGCTGGGGGCCCTGTATCCTGGCCGAAGAATTGTGTATGCCCGCCACTGGAACAATACCAAGCAGATCCGCATGGGCGCGGAATGGTCGATCACGGACGTTGTTACGCTACGATGCGGGTATTTCTATGATCCTACACCGATTCCCGATGATACCTTTGACTTTCAGTGGCCGGACGGAGACAAAAAAATCTATAATATCGGTGCCGGTTTCAACCTGGAAAAATGGGCCCTCGAAACGGTGGTTACATACGCTACTGCGGAATCGAAACGAATTATCGGCGGTGAAAGTGGAAATTTGAATCACTCCTATGATGATCATCACGTCTCCCTAGGGGCGGATGGTTATATACTGGGCTTCGGGGTGAATGTTGCCTATCAGTTTTAGGCGGTTATCCCACCGTGGTTGAATGCGTAGCATAAAAAGGCCGGTTCCGGTATTTTTCGAATCGGCCTTTTTCGTGTGAAGCGTATTCTCCGTGTTATTCAGCTGTCTTGTTCAGACGTTGGGAGAATGGTATACAGAAATGACGCGATAACCGTCTCCAGTGCATCGACGGGCACACTGGAGACGGATACGGCACTATCCCGGATGGATTTACCCGCCGTATGAACAGAGGCACTGGTGCCCGTAATCAGCGGGTGCCACTCTGGCAGGGGCCGTCTTTCGTGCAGGCATCGGTAGGCGCAGTCCAATGGCAGCCAGGCCAGGGATTTGGTATCCTTCGGGTCCAGACGGATGCAGTCCGGGTGAAGCTCGGTTCGGCGATCATAACACAGGCACCGGCAGGTATCGAGATCAAGCGCCTTACAGGCCACGCGGGTGTAGATGATCTCGCCGGTGTCCGCATCCTGGAACTTGTAAAGACAGCACCGGCCACAGCCGTCGCAGAGTGCTTCCCACTGGGACCGGGTCAGGCTGCTGAGGAGCTGTGTTTCCCAGAAACGATCCGGCGTGCTCATGCGTCTGCGGTATCGTCTCCGTCCATGGGGCGGATAAACATTTTCAGTTTTTCAAACAGGCTGTCCGGCCAGACCGAGGCGAATAAAAACGCGTCAATTTCTTCGTCCGTCAGCGTCTGCTTTAAATTGGGGGGCAGGCTGTCAAACGCCTCCTGACGCTCCTTTTCCGGTTTCCGCCGTTTTCCCCTCCCCTTTGTGGCGCGGGATGCACTCATGAGTCCCTCCGTTACGCAGGAAGATCCGGAAAGGACGCATTCAACGCTTTATTCCATTCCGCCAGCGTGTCTGCATGATCGGCAAAGAGTTTTTCCGTGTCACCGGTAATGGTGACAGCGTTGATGGTATCACCCTGGCGGATGTTCATGACCACGTCCATGTCTGATTGGGAAACCACGGCGCCAAAAACCGAGTGTTTGCCGTCCAGGTGAGGCGTTGGCGCATGGGTGATGAAAAACTGACTGCCGTTGGTGCCCGGACCCGCATTGGCCATGGAGAGGATCCCCGGGCGGTCGTGTTTGAGGCTGGCATCGAATTCATCGGCAAAGCGGTAGCCCGGCCCCCCGGTACCGGTGCCGTAGGGGCATCCGCCCTGGATGACAAACCCGGCAATAACCCGGTGAAAGGTCAGGTTGTCATAGTATCCGCGCCTGGCGAGATTGACCAGGTTGAGGACGGTCAGCGGGGTTTGGTCCGGGGTGAGGTCCAGGTTGATATCCCCTTTGGACGTATGGAAGGTCGCACGAAGTTCTGTCATGGTGTTTTCCTTGGATGATGGATTATTGACACGATCGAACCGCCTTTATGGCGACTCGCAAATACCGGTACGCAGTATATCCGAATACGGTTCGGATACAACGTAGCGAGTAGTCAAACTTAAATGTTAATGGCCTCTGCGGAGATGAGCAGGCCGGGCAGTTCGGCTTCCCAGTCATTTCCGCCGATACCGATGGCCAGTTCTTCGGCAATATGCCGGACTGTTATCTCCCTGCCGGCTACTGTACGTCCAAGCCCCTGAAGGCAGGACGGGCAGTTGGTGAGCAGGGTGGAAACCGGCTCCGACTGTTGCGTACACGCAATCTGCACGGCTTCCGACTTTTTGGTAAGCATGGCGCCGGTGATATCCGGCCGGCTGACAGCCAGCGTACCGGCTTCGGAACAGCAGTAGGGCGTCGGTGTGACCGTATAACCGAGGTCTGTCAGCAGCACGGGTGCACGGGCTGTGAGGGAATCATGGCAGGGCGCATGGTAGAGTACGGCCCGGGCATTCTCTGGCGAGAGTGACGCATCTGCGTTTTTGAGCACATAGTCGGAGATATCCTGAATCGGTGCATCAAAGATGTGTTCCGCCTCCATTTCCAGCAGGGCTTCACGGCAGGTGCCGCAGGAGATTAGGCAGGCATCAAACGCCAAATGCCTTAGCATCTCACGGATTTGGGTAAAAATAATCGAATCCTTGAGGGTCTGGCTGGCATGGGCTTCGGTTTTGGCATTGGCTTTGATGGGAAACCCGCAGCAGAGAAAGGGCGGCGGCAGAATGATCTGTATACCGGCCTTGAGAAGCAGGTAAATCGCTGCTTTGCCCACCTGGGAATAGAGTCGTTCAGATCCGCACCCCGGAAAATAGAACACGGTTTTAGTGGCATCGGCCTCGGGATACAGCAGCAGGGCCTGGTTCGCGTCGCAGGGCGGCAGAATGTCCCGGAGGGTACCCCGAGGTGCTTTGGGAAGGGGCGCTTTGAGCAGGGTAAAGGGCCACTGTTTCTTGATCCCCATAACATCCGGCACCGCCTCTGTCACACGGGCACCCAGACGCTGGGCATGGCCGCCCCACTCAACGGCGGCCTTACGGAACAGAGCGTTCTGCAGTGCATTCTGGCTGCCAAGGTAATTCAGGGTGGCCTGGGTGATCAGGGGCGTTTTTTTGTATTTTCGATTCAAGAGGATTTTTCGTTCGAGCAGGGACACCTCCGCGGTATCGATATCCACTGGACAGGGCGTATAGCACTTATGGCACAGGGTGCAATGATCGGCGATTTCCTCCAGATGACGCAGGTGCTTGAAACGGGTGGAATGAAACCGCTGCACATCGTAGAGCAGGGCTTCGATGAGGGCACCAATGGCCAGGTTCTTGTTTCGTGGGTGGTAGAACATGTTGTCGGCCGGATAAAAGGTGCAGCAATCGACTTTGCATTTTCCGCACCGGACACAGGCGGAGATCTTGTTGGAGAGCTCTTCCAAATAACTGTGCTGGAGGATCCGGGCTTCCAGCTCCAGCAGGTTGAAAGAGGGGGTAAAGACCCGGTCCGGAATCAGCGGGTCGGAAAGTTTGTTCGGGTTCATCACCCCATCGGGATCAACTTTTTTCCGGTACTCGGTAAGCTCCATGACCCGTACAGGATTCATGTATTTCATTTTGGTGATGCCGATACCGTGTTCGCCGCTGACCACACCGCCCAGCTCCACCGCTTTGGTCATGACGTTGTCTGCCGTGGCATGGGCGCGTTTGAGCATTTCCTGGTCATTGGAAAAGACCGGAATATTGACATGCACATTTCCGTCACCCGCATGCATGTGCGTGGCGATTACAATTCGGTGGGCACGGGTTTCTTCGTAAATGCGGCGGATTTCAGCCTGCACGCGCTTGTATCCACGGAACAGGTTGAGTAGCTCGTTAAAGATGCGCGGGTCACGAGGGCCTGCGACCAGTGTACCGTCTGCCGCTTCAACCGCTGCCGGTTCCAGGCAGATATCCCTGGCTTTCAGTACCTTGGCGATCATCCATTGGGGATCTTCGATGGGTTCGGCGACCTCCAGGTAGGCGATGACATCCCGGATGAAGGTTTCCTGGTTGTGACGGTCTTCGGACAGGTTATACGCATCGACAAACCGGGTGAATTCCGCCAGCTGATCCAGGGGAAGCACAATATCTTCATTGAGCTTGAACGCATTGGTGCGGCGGGCAATGGCCCCCAGGCGTTTCCGGTCCCGCCAGAATCGCTGCGCTTCAGTTTTGTCTGCAGCGATGAACAGGTAGCTGTTGGGATAGGCGGCCAGAAGGGTCTTGAGCCGGTCAATCCCCCGCTGAATTTGCGTTTCCGTATGCGCTACCATATCGATGAGTAGCACGGCTTTGGGGGTCTCGCTCAAGGGAGATTTGACCTTGTAGTCGATGGCCCGGACGTATTCATCATCAAAATGTTCAAGCGCCATGAGCGCTTCTTCACCCTGGTTTACGAAGGTGCGTGAGATGGCGACAATCACCTCGCTGGCCTCTTCCATGTCCGGGCCGAAGAATTCCAGACAGAAGGTTTTTTCAAAGGGATAGGCAGAGTAGAGGATGAACTCGGCAGATGTGATAATGCCGTCGGTTCCTTCCTTCTGGATCCCGGGGACACCGTTGAGGGCCTTGTTGGTGATGTCTTTGCCGAGCCCTTCCTTGCGGACGTCGATGCCGGTCATGGAGATGGTGTCAACACAGCTTTCATTTCCTTCATCCTGTTCCCAGACCTCAAAGGTGACGGTGTCTGTGGGCATGATTTTTCGCATGCGGTGATCGACCCGCCGGACCTCATGGTTTTTCCCGCCGGGCATGGATATTTTGAACGAGACAATGTTGTCAATGCAGGTGCCCCAGAGCACCGCCTTTTTTCCACCGGCGTTTTCGGCAATGTTTCCGCCGATGGTCGCGGCCCATGAACTGGTGGGGTCGGTGGCAAAGATCAGGTTGTTTTTCGCTGCGTATTTCATGGCCGCATCGGTGATCACGCCGGTTTCCAGTCGGATGATCGGACACACCCGCTGGGAGCCGTCATCGGCGGTAAAGGTTTTTTGAGAAATGCCGCGGATCCGGTTAAGTTTTTCCGTATTGATCATGATGCATTTCCGGCCCACGGGAACCGCGCCGCCGGTCAGCCCTGTACCGCCGCCCCGGGGAATGGCATGAAAACCGAGCGTCTCGATGACACTCAGCATGGGGGAGACTTCGGATTCCGTATCCGGCCGCAGCACAGCAAAGGGAAGGTAGAGACGCCAGTCTGTCGCATCGGTTGCATGGGCGGTCAGGGCAAACGGATCAAAGCAGATGTTTTCCTTTCGGGTGACGCTGCCGAGCGCTTTTACCAGCGCCCGACGCTGCTTGCCGGTGGACTTGATTTCGGATTCAAGGACGGTGGCATAGGCCCGGCAGCGGATGATCACATCGATAACATCCGGGTTGGTGGCCCCGCGGTCAATGGTGTCCAGGTCCGCATGGGCTTTTTTGAAAAACCGTTTCCGCCGGCTGCCGGATCGAATTAACTCTTCAAAGACAAACGGGTTGCGATCTAAAATGAACATGTCACCGATAAATCGCATGAGCAGGCGGGCGGACCGGCCGGTGACACGCTGGGAGCGCAGACGGTCAATTTTATCCCACATGCCGGTGCCGAACAGGTGGCTGATCACCTGGGCATCATCTGCAGACGTATAATTATAGGGGATTTCCCGTTTCCGTTCCATTGTCATGATCCATACCGTTTCGAGTTTAGGTTGCAGTCCTTGCTGCAATTATCAGCGGTTTTCCCGGGTCTTTTCAAATCGGATTTCCGGCCAGTCGTTCATGACAAACCCAAGCTGCCATTCACTGGTGGTCAGGAAACTCAACGCCTCCTGGGAGTCAAGGGCCAGGCTGTGCATCTGTTTCTGCCGAAAGGATTCCAGCATTTTTCGGTCATCGCAGTGGATCCAGCGGGTAACGGAAATATCGATGGGTTCGTAGATGGCATCCACGTTGTACTCGTCTTTCAGCCGGGCCATGGTAATATCGAACTGAAGCACGCCCACCGCACCGAGAATGTAATCATTCCCCACCAGTGGGCGAAAAAACTGCACCGCCCCTTCTTCGGACAGCTGGGTCAAGCCTTTCTGGAGCTGCTTGAGCTTGAGCGGGTTTTTCAGAATTACCCTGCGAAAGTGTTCCGGGGCAAAACTCGGGATGCCGATGAACTGGAGCGGTTCTTTTTCGGTAAACGTATCGCCGATCTTGATGGCACCGTGGTTGTAAATCCCAATAATATCTCCGGGATAGGCTTCTTCCACATGCGTTCGGTCACGGGCCATGAAGATGGTGGCATTGTTTAAGGCGATTTCCTTGCCGAGTCGGTGATGGCGCACCTTCATGCCGCGTGTGAATTTACCGGAACAGATGCGGAAAAATGCGATTCGGTCCCGATGTGCCGGGTCCATGTTGGCCTGAATTTTAAAGGTGAACCCGGAAAAAGCCGCTTCTTCGGGTGCAATAAGGCGGGTAGCCGCCTGCTGGGGACCGGGAGACGGGGCCAGCTCCACAAAGGCGTCGAGCAGTTCCTGAACCCCGAAATTATTGACAGCACTGCCGAAAAAAACCGGAGTTTGCGTGCCTTTCAGATAGAGATCACGATCAAAGGGGTCTGCAGCGCCCTGTATCAGTTCGATGTCTTCTCTGAGCGCGTCCGCCTGGGTGCCGAGGATCTCGTCGAGTTTAGGATCGCTCAGGTCCGTGATCCGGATCCCATCTGATGAGCGGGTTTCCTGGCCAGGGGTGAAGAGGAACAGCGTGTTGGTGTGCAGGCTGTAGACCCCTCGGAAGCGTTTTCCCATGCCAATGGGCCAGGACAGGGGGGTGCATTCGATCTGGAGTTTGTCTTCGATGTCCGCCAGGATATCTAAGGGTGTCATCCCTTCCCGGTCAAGCTTGTTGATGAAGGTCATGATGGGGGTATTGCGCATGCGGCAGACTTCCATCAGTTTTTCCGTCCGAGGCTCGACCCCCTTGGCATTGTCGATGAGCATGAGGGCACTGTCAACCGCACTGAGCACCCGGTAGGTGTCTTCGGAAAAGTCCTGGTGGCCCGGGGTATCCAGGAGATTGACCTCATAGTTTTGATACTGGAATTTCATGACCGAGGTGGTGACGGAAATCCCGCGCGCCTGCTCGATGGCCATCCAGTCACTGGTGGCGTGCCGTTCGGCCTTTCGCGCCTTGACCGCACCGGCGGTCTGGATGGCGCCTCCGAAGAGGAGGAGTTTTTCCGTTATGGTGGTTTTCCCCGCATCTGGGTGGCTGATGATGCCGAAGGTGCGGCGGCGGCGGATTTCGTTCAGATCGTTTTCAGTTAACAGCGGTTGACTCATGTTTTAATGATCGTCCTGATCCAGCATCGGGCTTGATAGTTGTTAAAAAGTATGTGTCGATTACAATACGAATGACTGGACTAACCCTTATATACCGAAACAGAGGCGGGGACAAGGACGATTTATTCGGTTTTCACCTGGTAGACGGGAATGGGAGACGGGAACCCCTTGGCATTGACGGGCGGGCAAGGGATCACCGGAACTGCCGCTTTGATCTGCTGGCGGACCGCTTCGGAGATGAGAATGCCGTCTTCAGGAGCAAGGGATTCCAGACGCTGGGCCAGATTCACGTTGGCCCCGATGACCGTGTAGTCGAGCCGTTGAAGAGATCCCATGGCTCCCACGACCGCTTCACCGGTATGGATGCCGATGCGGATATGGATGCGCATACCGCCGTCTTCAGCCCATTCAGACCGAAGTTCACGGACTTTTTTCTGCATTTCGCAGGCTGCCTGAACGGCCCTCAGCGCATGGTCGGATTGGGGAACCGGATCCCCGAAAAAGACCATCATGCCGTCACCGATGAATTTGTCGATGGTCCCTTCGTAGGTGAAGACAATGGCGGACATGGCTTCAAAGTACCGGTTCAGGGTTTGGTGGATGGTTTCTGCAGAACGGGCGGCGCTCCAGGCCGTGAATCCTTTGATGTCGCTGAAGAGTACGGTGATCTCCTTTTTTTCTGCCATGCGGATCCGCGCCGGATCCTTGAGGATCTTTTTGAGGACAGTGGGGGCAAAGTAATGCTCCATTCGGGCTTTCATGAGGATTCGGTCCTGCTCTTTTTTCATGAATTTGATGGTGGTAATGCTGATCGAAGTGAAGATTAGCGCCATCAGGGTCCGGGCCGGATGACCGATCATGTTCCCCTTGAGGAACAGCAACAGACTGATGCAGACAAAGACGCCAACGGAAAAGACACTGAAATAGAGGAATGGCTTGCTTTTGTAGGATTGGGCGGTAAGTAGCAGGAGCAGGGCAAAGACCGCGTCCAGCAGAAGGGACTGCAGGGTCGAAAACGGGACAAAAAACCATTGGGTCAGTATAGCGTTGGCCACATTGGCGTGGATACCGCTCAAGGGGTAGACAGGTTCGATGGGGATGGGCCCGAAGTCCCGGCCACCGGTGGAAACGTCAGACACGACGACGAGACACCCTTCGATGTCTGCAGCCAGAAAATCAAGGGCGGCTGGATCGTCTTCAAGGGCCAGGAGCTCCGATGCGGAAAAATGGGTGAAAGAGTCCCGCCAGGGGCCGGCAAACGGGATGGGCATCCGGCCCTGCTTATCAATGGGAATACGGATGTTTCCTTTTCTGCCGTCTGGAAACAGGGCACCTGTTAGGGTGATAGAATCTCCGAAACGGACACGGATCTGATCCGGCCCCACGCGGAGCAGGTCGCAGACGGCCCGGAAGATCATGGCCGGGCTGTATCCGTCAGTCATGCGGAACAGGAGTGGAAACTGCCGGTAAACCCCGTCAGGATCCGGAAAACAGGTGATGTGGCCGATGCCGGTTGCCGCTTGGTTCAATGCGGGAAAGTTTGAGAATGCAAGATGGGCATTTGCGGCCTCTCCCTTGCCCTCAGTGGCGAGGTGCCAGATGAATTTGTCGGGGATACCGGGGGTGTGTTCAGGTGCGGTGGCACCGGGCTTGACCGCAACCGGATAATAGACCCGATGCCCGATTCGGGTTGCCGCCACCAGGTCTGGACAGGCCGGCGTCGGCGGGCATCTCGGAAAAATCATATCAAAGACAATGGCATCCACATAGGCATCCCCCAGGAGGCGGATCAGCCGTGCGTAGGCGGAAAGATCGTTCACCGGAAACTGATCCCGGGTTATGGCCGTATCATCGATGTCCACATGAATGACATGGTGGGAGACCGGTCCTTTGCCCAGCAGAGAATATCTCAGATGGTGCATCTGGTCGGAGATCTGTTGATCCCAGAGTGAAAAAAAGGACGGAAATGTATAAAAGAGAAGCCAAGCTGTCATAAAACAGGCAGCTACCGTCCTTAGAAAGACAATCCGGGTGCCTCTAATCAGCATGGGGCATCCGGATCACTTTTCCGTAAAAGTCTTCGGCGATAACTTCGGTGACGTTTGACAGCGTATCCTGGCCCCGGGTCCGAAGGGTCCCGGTGATGGGAACCCCTTTTTCCGCAGATTTGGAAAACCGGCTGGCATTTCGAATTTTCTGCTTGATGGTCTGGATCACCCGCGATTTTGCATCATCATTGTCAATGTCTTTCAGATAGTTTTGCGTGACAGATTCCAAGTCGGTCATCCGGGAATGGGATGCCAATAGATAGAATTTTTCCGTACCACTGGGAGGGGTGAGCTGAAACCGGTTTGGTGGCTCAGGAATGGTGTATTCATCGGGCGCGGGATGCGGCGCACCGGACATGACGTTTTCAGAGGGGTAAATCAGCTGAAGATTCATGTCCGGATCAAGGAGATAGAGGTATACATGGGCGTTTTTTACTGGTTCGATGAATATTTGGATGACGTCCCCGGTGTTCAGATGCGGACGTGAAGAAAGATCGAGGGTTTTCATGCCTTCGGATGTTTCTATGCGAAAGGCCCATTTAAAGATTACCGGTCCTTCGGCTGCGGTTGCCGGCGGCAGTACAGGGGATATAAACAGAGGGATGAATAGCAGCCATACAGTGATCCGGAAACGTAAGAAAAAATGTTGCATGAGGAGCGGGTCCTTCCTGGTAAAAAAAGTTGACACAGGCTGGATTCAGCACCCAAGCGGGCAACGGGTTTCTTTTTGTATCCCGTGAGAAAACAGATTAGCGTGGTTTAAAATCTGCGTTAGTTTACCCAAGCCTGTCAGTCGGGTCAACGGGAAAAAGAATTGAACGGCGGAGATGTATTGCGTCTCAATGAAAGGCAGATTGAGATGATTAAAAACAGACAAAATTATTTTTTTAAGCGATACTAAATGGTTATGATATGAAGGTGTGTCCTGTACTCCGAATACGGGGCGCGGGAAGGCCTGCCTGCGGGGAGAATTTTGCCAGAAACCGGATTTGCCCAATAACGCCACGCTGGGGCCGATGCTGGGTACGGACAGCTTCGAGACCTGCAGCTTTGAACCGGTCGCCAGATAGCATACCACCATGGGCAAGCAGGGCTGTACGGATGGGAAGGTAGCGGAGCCGCTCTAGGGAATGTGTCATGGCATCCGGATAGGATACCGGGAACGGGAGGTTGAACCGGCCATTGACCCTGATCAGGGTGTCGCCGGCATACAGGATACCGGAATCCGGATGATACAGGGCTATATCATGCCAGGTATGGCCGGGAACACAGATGACGGTCCAGTCGTCAAAGGCCGGTAGCCGGCTTTTATGGAACAGATCGGTGGTCGCCTGCACCTGGCGATGATACCAGAGGGATTTGATCGGAGACCGGCTCAGATAGACCACCAGATAGCTCAGGCAGATATCGATCTTGTGCTGGATGAACCCGCCGGGACCGGCATACCACTGGTTGATACCGGCGGGTGCGGCAATGGGGATCCCTTTTTTTCGGAAAAAATCTGACCCCCCCGCGTGATCCGGATGGATATGGGTGACGACCACCAGCCGGAGGTCTGCTAACGAACGCTTCAGATGCCGGGTAATATACGTACTGATGCGGGAGGTGTCCGTGGAACAGCCCCCATCAAGCAGGAGTAGACGGTCCGGATACTCGACAATATACAGCTCGCAGATATATCCGGTGATCTGATGGATTTTGAATGCTGGTGTTTCAATGATCGCCGCCATGAAGCGCTCTCCGCATACAGTTCATATCAAGCCTATGACTATGGTGCCGACGGTTTCGGGTGTCAAGGTTTTTTGCCTGTCTTTGTGAACCATGGTATAGCGTCGGTGTGAGTGTGCATCTGAGATGCGAAAAAGCCGATTCATGGGCATTGCGGTTCAGATAAAAAGGGGTGGCGGTTGCGGTTTTTTGTTTCTCGGGTCAGACTACGGCGGATCTCACCGGGCGTTTGCGGAAAAAACGTTTATCCCTGGCTGACGGTACGTGGCAGCCTAGTGCGCTTAAATCGAAACTGGCCGCTGCCGTAGCAGCATATGACGTTCGCTGTCAGGTCGCGGATTTGATATCTTCTGAAAGAAATGGTAGCAGAAAAAGACGCACAGCGGGTCGTGCTGGCGGGTTCAAAAAATAGGAGCAGCTGAAACATGAGTGAAGAAAACTGGATGCGCGTGAATGTGAACCTTGATGTGACACCGGACATTCTGCAGGCTATTGTCCGCTGTTCAAAAGCGATTCAGGGGCCGGGCATGCGGGGAAAAATGGATACGGCGGATGTACTCAGCATGATGGTGAGCAAATTTCTGTATGAACATGACTTTCAGTCATACGTGTCTGATACAGTGAACTATCCGGACATCATGACCCCCCTGGAGTCCTGACATCATGGGAAACAATCTGCAGCCGGCTCATCAGCGGATTGTCGGTCACCGGGGTGCCATGTCTGTGGCCCCCCAGAATACAAAAGCCGCGTTTGATCTGGCTCTGGAAACCGGTGTCTGGGGGCTGGAGTGCGATGTGCAGCTGTCCGCCGATGGCATTCCGGTCATCTTTCATGATCCGGTGGTCACCACAGAGGGAGATTCCTTGATTCAGATTCCAGATCTGACGCTGGAAGAACTGAAACGGTTTGACTGGGGAGATCGGCGATCCGCACGGTATCGGGATGAACCTCTGCTGACCCTAGACGCGCTGCTGGCGGCCTATGGGCATCGGACCGCTTTGTTGATCGAGATCAAGGGGTATGACCGGAACGTTGCGCCGAAGCGCATGGACCAGCTGGTGGACGCGACCCTTGACTCCCTGAATCGTTTTTATGGCGGTCCGTGGCCAGATACCCTCTATGTCCTTTCGTTTGAACATGAAATCCTCACCCGGGCCCATGGGGCCTATCCGGACGGGAACTATGTTCAAAATATCGTGGATCCCCATGCCGTGATCCGCGGCATGGAATTTTGTCCGCAGTTTCTCATGGCGTATTCCCTGGATATCGAGCGACTGACTGGCGAGTTTACCGCGTTCGCCAAAGCGCAGGGCAAGCAACTCATGACCTACACGTCCAATACCCCGGATACGGCAGACAAAGCCATTCGTCTGGGGGTTGACGTGATGATGACCGACCATCCCGAATGGCTTCAGGCATATTTGAAAGGCACCGATCCCCCTTGATCAGGATCGTGCGACGCATAATAAAGCGGCTAATTCCGTCGCGATAACGGTTACGGCAGGCGGCCAGTTCGTTGTCATTTTTTTGAAATAGTGGGTTAGCTGATGTGCTTGCATCTTCCTTTTCGTTAGACTACGATAGAGAAATGAAATGGGATATTTTTAAACCGTTATGCTTGCTGTCTCCGGTTCGCTTTTCGGGTACGTTATATTATCATAACTTTACATTTCGGCGAGATATCAATGCTTAAAAAAAACATATATCTTCCTTATTTTTTGTTGTTAGCATACATAATTGAATTTAGTATACTGGCCATAAACCCCTATGATAGAGCTGTGTGGTGGGCAGAGAATTTGCCTATTCTTATTCCGGTCATTGTTTTGATTTCTACATTTAATAAATTTCGGTTTTCAAATGTATCTTATTTTTTAATAACCGTGTTTTTTATGTTTCACACGATCGGTGGTCATTATACGTTTGAAAGAACCCCATTTGATTTTTTTAATAGTTTACTGACACATTTAAATTTAAATTTTCTTTTCCCCGAGGGTAGAAATAATTTTGACAGAGTCGGCCATTTTTTAGTTGGTATTTTAGCCTATCCGATAGCAGAGCTGTTTTTCAGAAAAAAATGGGTTTCCAATACCACAACGGCAATTATTTTAGGCATTATTGCTTTAGGCTTTTGGGGCGCAGTGTATGAAATTATTGAAATGCAATACGCCATTTTTAAAGGAGGGGAGTCTGGGGCCTCTTTCTTAGGATCACAAGGAGATATATGGGATGCACAGAAAGATATGCTCCTAGATATATTAGGGGCTTTTTCTGTATTCGCTTTTTTGGGTTTTAATTTAAAAAATTCAGCAACAGATTACCTTAAAGATATTTGAAGCATTGATACCATTCAATCCGTGTCTTTTTGCTCTACAGCCATTACCAACTGGTTATTCTAAATATTAAGCTTAGCCATATAGAGAATAGACATGAAAATATGTATTTATTACTATTCTGGTGCGGGGAATACCGCGTGTATATCTGAAATTATAAGCCAGATTGCACAAGCCAAAGGATATGCGGTTTATCGGAAAAGAATTACTAAAAAAACACTTGAAACAATACAGCAAGAATACGATATACTGGCAATTGGCTTTCCCGTTTATTTCAGGCGGGCACCTTTAATTGTGTTAGACTTCATAAACAGGCAGCTAGGCAAAAATAGAAGATTTTTTATGTTCAGCACCAAGGGCCTCTACTCCGGAGACGCCTCAAAAGAAATACAAATTCTTGCAAAAGAGCGATTTTTTACTTGTATAGGGAATATGGAGTTTTATATGCCAGGCAGTGATGTTCTCGCATTAATGGCAAAAAAGAACTCTCTCACAGAAAAAATTTTTAAATGTATTCATTCAAATCATATCAAAACACGAATAGAAGGCTTCATAAATTCCCTAGATGATCTTGAAAAAATAGAAGATATAAAATCAAAATGGTACATGCCATTAGATAACGGAATCATAAAACCGTTGGAACGACATTTTACTGATAGTTATCAGGTTTTCATAGGTAGATTTGAAGCACATAAAACAAGATGTGATCTATGTCTGCATTGCGTAAAAAATTGTCCAAACTTTAATATTTCTATTATTGATCATGCAATAGTATTTGGAACAGACTGCTCTTTTTGTTTAAGATGCATTCATCAATGTCATAGAAAAGCAATTGAAATTAAAGGTAAAACTGAAGGTAAGGTGCGATACCACCCTGTAGTCACCCCTGATTTATCGGTAAATTTTACCAACTAAACAACACGCAACTTTGCCGACGCTACACGCCTTGCGGCGCCTGTGATCCTGTCAACTCAAGGCGCAATATCATCATGGGATTGCGCCCAATCGCAGATCACGAATGATTAAACGTATCCGTGCGTTTGGATCCTGAAAGTCGGATAATACGTACACCATAACGGCTAAAAATGTTTCTTACTCATTGAAAATTAATGTTTTTTTATATTTTTGGAATGTGTGCGTATTTAGCCGAAATTGGCTAACCTTTTGATTTTCGTTGGTGGAGCTGAGGGGGATCGAACCCCTGACCTCATGGCTGCCAGCCATGCGCTCTCCCAGCTGAGCTACAACCCCGAAAGACGTTGGCTAACCTATGGGATTTGACCGGTGATGTCAACAGAAAAAATAAAAAAGTCGTGTGAACAAAAAATAAGGATGCACAGCGGGTGGGCGTGCTGGCGGATGGATGCACTTGTCCTGATGGAATGAGTTGACAACGGCGGGCTTTCTAAATAGAATTTGACATTTTATAAATAGCCACGGGCGATTGTTCGCTTCGGGCTTCAGAGGGGTACCGCTTCGCACGGTCCATACGGTCAGATTAATTTTTACTTAACAAATGAGGGTCGGTTTCATGCTTCGAACCATGCGTGAACAGTCGGGTTCCTGGATTATCAAAATCCTGCTGGGTATCATTATTGTTGTCTTTGTATTGCTGGGAGTGGGGACGGTTGGTTCCCAGAAAGCGAGCCGGGTGGCGGCTGTTGGAAAGGACACCATCAGTTTCGATGAGTATAAGGCCTCCTACAAGCGGTTGCTGGCGCAATTGCAGCGTCAGTTTGGAAACAACCTTTCCGATGAATTGCTTAAGATGATGCAAGTGGACAAACGGGCCATGGACGAGCTGATCAACCGTCGTCTCCTCGTCCAGGAGGCAAATCGGCTCAACCTGAGAATTTCCGATACCCAGCTGGTGGAACATATCCGGGCGGTTCCCGAGTTTCAGGCCAACGGGGCGTTTGACCCAGAGCGCTATCAGATGCTGCTCCGGGCAAACAATTTGACGCCGGAAGGGTTTGAAGCAGATCAGCGGATCGCATTGATCGCCAACCTGCTCCAGCAGATGGTGACCGAGGGAATTGCGGTTTCGGAAGCTGAAGCCCGGTCCTGGTTTGACTGGGACAAGAAAAAGGTGGTTGTGGCATATGCCGCGTTCAAACCGGCCGCCTATACGCCCCCTGCTCCAACCCCGGAAGAACTGGAAACCTTTTACAAGGAAACCGAAGAAACGTATCGGACCGCACCGCAGATCAACGTACGGTACCTTGCTTTCAATCCTGCGCAGTTTAAGGCTTCTGCGCAGCCGTCAGACGATGAGATCAACGAATACTACGAGGTGAATTCCGGAGAATATATCCTGCCGAAAACAGTAAAGGCCCGCCACATCCTCTTCAAGGTCGGGCCAACGGCATCAGATGAGCGGATCGAAGCGGCCCGTAAAAAGGCGGAAGATGTGCTTGCAAAAGTCAGGGATGGGGAGGAGTTCTCCGCTCTGGCCAAGACGTACTCTGAAGGGCCTTCTGCAGAAAATGGCGGTGAACTGGGCGAGTTCCGGTATGAAGATATGGTGGAACCCTTTTCTGAAAAGGCATTCAGTATGGCGGCCGGTGAGGTCAGTGAACCGGTTCGGACCGATTTCGGATGGCATATCATCAAGGTCGAATCCGTGCATGACAGGGAAGTAAAATCCGTTGAATCGGTCAGGGATGAGATTGTGGCAGCCCTGATCCAGCAGAAATCATCCCAGCTTGCCTACGAAGCTGCCGACAACTTTCACTATGCACTGGTTGACGGCGAGGCCTTTGATCTGGCAGCGCAAGCGGTTGACAAGGCCCCGGTTGAAACGGATTTTTTCCCGCGTAACGGAAAACCCTTGGACGTGAGTCAGTCGGTGGACAGCCAGTTCAGCGCAGAGACCTTCAACTTGCTTGAACCAAATGATATTACTGATATTATGGATCTTGAAGGCGTGTTTTACGTGGCTCAGCTGATAGCGCGCAAAAAGGGATCCATTCCCGAGCTGGCGGCTGTGGAGACCGATGTGCGGGCTGCCTGGATTCAAAAGAAAAAGGACGAGATGGCAAAGGCTGATGCGGATGCCTGCCTTGCAGCGGCGACGAGTGCCGGTTCACTGAATGTTCCGGCAGATGAGGCGGCGGCGCCCTGGAAGGTACAGACAACGGAGCTGTTTGGCCGGGATGAATCGGTGGCCGGGATTGATGATCCGGCATTTGTCTCTGCCGCATTTATGCTTACATCGAAAAAACCTGTGTCGGAGACGGTTGTAAACGGTAGTGACGGGTATTATGTTCTTGATTTGAAAGAAGTCGTTGCGCCCACGGATGAAGCGTTCGAGGCAGAGAAGGACGCCGTACTGAAGCGTCTGAAGGCGGAGAAATCCGGTCAGGCATTTACGCGCTGGATGGACAGCCTGAGAGCTTCCGGTGATGTATGGATCCGGGAGGATCTGTTTGTCAATTAGCGGTTTGCCGGTGTGATTTTCGGTACAAGCAATTCGTGTGATCGTGTTCCTGTTAAAGTTGGTTCGGTGCTTCCGTGTTTTGGTAGCGGGATGTTCATATGCAGTGCAGATTGTTAATTATAAGTGGAACCGATGACCCATGGGTATTTTTGACAAAGGGATAGTGGGCGGTAAGCCCCGCGCATTCAAGAAGTGCCCGGAGTGTTATGCAACACTACTGGTAAATGTGGATCGGTGTTTTTCCTGCAAGGCAAAAGTCGGACCGGTGGATGCCAAGGGCTATGCTCGGCGTCCGACAGACTGGAAGTCGTATTTTTTGTGTTTTTTGTCATGGGCGTTGTTTGGTTTGTATGTATGGTGGGTTTTTTTCAAGGAAAAAAACGGCTAACAGAAACAGCCGATCTGCGCTGGGTGAATTTTAAACGCCGGCCAGGGGGGCTGTTTTCGATACGGTAAGGGTAGATTTAATCTGGCGGTGCGCTCGGTTGTCGTTTCAGACGGTGATGGGAGTCGCCATTGTGGAGGATAGGGTAGCATGGGTGACGAGAAGAAGACCGTAGACGGAGCTGCCGTGGAAAGCCGTGCAAAAGAATGCATGGAATCCATTCAGCTGCCGCAGATCGACTTTTCAACGTTTGTCTTTTCTTTGAATTCTTCGGCGCTTGTCCATCTGGGTGTGATTGCGGATCCGACGTCGAAAACAACGTCGGTCCAATTGCAGCTTGCCAAGCAGACCATTGATATCCTTGGCATGCTGGAATTAAAAACCAAAGGTAACCTGACGCCGGATGAAGCTGAGCTTCTCAAAAACATCCTTCATGACCTCCGGTTGATGTATGTACGCCAGGCGTGCTGACAGTCGGTGCGTCTGTTGAGGGAAGCGTTCGGCGTTGGGCATGGGATCATAAGCATTGCGCAAGAAGTTGCGCAGATAAAAGAAAGGTTTTTTATGCCAAATACAACGTGCACGCGTCGCAGTTATATCATGAATATGAAATCCTGTATCCTGGCAGGGGTCATTTTTTTTATGTGTGTTGCCGAGGCTGCTTACGCTGCCTCACCGCGGATGATTCCGTCTGATTTCAGCTCCCTTGCAAAGGGGGCTGGACCGGCGGTGGTCAATATCCGGACAGAGAAAGCCGCGCGCGGAGGCGGGCGTGTCTTCAGGCATTTTTTCAACGCCCCGGGGAACCGGGATCCTTTTCAGGATTTTTTTGACCGTTATTTTGATGACGATCAGCTGGACCAGAAACAGCAGAGTCTGGGCTCGGGCTTTATTATCGACCCCGAAGGATATATCGTGACCAACAATCATGTGATTGAAGGGGCGGATACCATCAAGGTCAAACTGAACGATGAGCGCGAGTTTGATGCGGAAATCATAGGCCGTGACGAGAATACGGATCTTGCGCTGATCAAGGTGGCATCCGAATCACCCCTGCCCATTCTGTCCCTGGGAACATCCGCCTCTCTGGATGTGGGTGAGTGGGTGGTTGCCATCGGGAGCCCGTTCGGGCTTGAACAGACGGTCACGGCAGGAATCGTAAGCGCCAAGGGACGGGTGATCGGGTCCGGACCCTATGATGATTTTATTCAGACAGACGCCTCAATCAACCCGGGAAACAGCGGCGGTCCGCTGCTGAATCTGTCGGGAGAGGTTGTTGGCATCAACACGGCCATTATTGCCAGTGGTCAGGGGATCGGCTTTGCGATTCCCGTTGATCTGGCTCGCGGCATTGTTGACCAGCTCAAAAACAAGGGTGAAGTGACCCGCGGCTGGCTGGGCGTTTCTATTCAGGATCTTGATGCGGACCTCTCCCGGTACTATGGTGTGGCGGACGGCAAGGGGGTCCTGATCTTGGATGTATTTGACGGAGATCCGGCCGAAAGAGCGGGTATTCGTGCCAAGGATATCCTGATTGCCATCAACGGAAAAAAAGTCGCTTCCACGCGGGATCTGACCCGGCGAATTGCTGAAAAGCGTGTGGGTGAGGATGTGACCGTCACCCTGCTCCGGAAGGGAAAGAAGAAAACCGTTACCGTGGAGATCGGCAAACGGGACGAGGCGGAACTCGCCGGTAAGCACGGCGGGGCACCCATGGCGCCCTCAACGCTCGGTATGCGTGTGCAGGAAGTGACACCGGAAATGGCCGAGCGGTATCGGCTATCTAAGGCGGATGCCGTGATCGTCACGCAGGTGGAGCGGGGATCTGCCGCTGCCACATCCGGGATGCACACCGGTGATATCATCAAGGAGATCAATCACCAGCAGATTCGTTCATTTTCCGATTACCGCGAGGTGATGGGCGCACTGAAAAAAGAGGACGCCCTCGAGATCCTGATCAAGCGCATGAATGTCGGCCTGATGGTGGTGCGTATTAACCCGTAGCAGGCAGGCGACAGACGTGATTCGTATAGCTCAAACCCGTGATAACCGAGTCCATGCAGCGGTGCCGGCAAAGGTCAACCTGGTACTCCGGGTTCTCGGTCGCCGTTCAGACGGCTATCACGACTTGCAGAGCCTCATGTGTGCAGTGGGCCTCTATGATCAGATGCGGTTTGTGTTTTTTTCCGGATCCAATATGACGATCCGTTGCAACCACCCGGACGTGCCGACAGATGAGCGGAATCTGGTGTGGAAAGCAGCGGATCGTTTTTATGATGCCGCCGGTGTCCGGGCCGGCCTGCAGGTGGAGATCGACAAACAGATTCCGGTGGGTGCCGGCCTCGGTGGCGGGAGCGGAAATGCAGCAGCCATGCTTCGGGTGCTCAACCGGTATTTCGGAAGCCCGCTCGCAGAAGAACAGCTGGCGGCAATTGCGCTTTCTGTGGGGGCGGATGTCCCCTTTTTTTTGGGGCGGTCTCCGGCATGGGCCGAAGGTGTGGGTGAAAAGCTTGCGCCGGCCTGCGGTTTACCATCTGCAGGGGTGGTTCTGGTCAACCCGGGGGTAGTGGTTTCGACCCGTCTCATATTTGAAAATCTGAAATTGGGATTGACAACTCAGGCGAAAATCAATACTAATACGCTTTTAAAGGAAGGGCTTTTCGGTGTGTTGTCAAACGATTTGGAAGCAGTAACAGAACGTTTTTTTCCGGTAGTCGGCGACGTCAAGACTGCATTGCGTGCTTCGGGAGCAGTCAGTGTAGGGATGTCCGGAAGCGGGCCTACGGTTATGGGGTTGTTCGGTGACCGGTCTTCAGCGGAAACTGCGGCAAACACGCTGGATCGAAAGCCGGGTTGGTCTGTATGTGTAACGGAATTGTTGATTCAGAAATGTTAATACGGTCGTGTATACGACTTTAAGACAGCACCTTCATGTTTGATAGTGGGGCGTCGTCAAGTGGCTAAGACACAGGATTTTGATTCCTGCATTCGAAGGTTCGAATCCTTCCGCCCCAGCCATTTAACCCCCCAGACGTTTGAAGAATGGGTATTCTGAAATGGAAGAACTCTCGTTATTTGCTGGAAACGCGAATCCCAGGCTGGCCAGGACCATCGCCGATTATCTGGACCGACCCCTGGGAAAATCCAAGGTAACCCGCTTCAGCGATGGGGAAATCCAACTTGAAATTCAGGAGAATGTCAGGCAAAAGGATGTGTCTGTCATTCAGCCTACCTGCTCACCGGTGAATGACAACCTGTTTGAGCTCCTGCTCATGATCGACGCATTGCGCCGGTCATCGGCTCGCCGGATCACCGCGGTGATTCCGTATTTCGGTTATGCCCGGCAGGATAAAAAAGTCGCGCCGCGTGTGCCGATCAGCGCACGTCTGGTGGCGGATCTGTTGACGCATGCAGGAGCCAGCCGTATTATCACCATGGATCTTCACGCCGGGCAGATTCAGGGGTTTTTTAATATTCCGGTAGATAACCTGTATGCGTTGCCGGTCATGGCAGAGCACATCCGCAGCACGGTTCAGGGAGAAATGGTTATCGTGTCCCCGGATGCCGGCGGTGTGGAACGGGCACGCCAGTTTGCGCATGCAACCAACACGGGTCTTGCCATTGTGGATAAACGCCGCAGCGCGCCGAACCAGGCACAAGCCATGGCCGTGATCGGTGATGTGGAAGGTAAGACCGCCATCATTGTGGATGATATGGTTGATACGGCGGGTACGCTCACCGAAGCCGCCAACGTGCTGATAAAAAATGGGGCTGCCGAGGTGCAGGCGTTTTGCAGCCATCCGGTGCTTTCCGGACCGGCCATTGATCGGATAGAAAATTCTGTTCTCAAGCGACTGGTGGTGACCGACACGATCCCGTTGAAAGAAGAAGCGAAACAACTGGAACAGATAGAAGTCCTGTCGATCGCTCCGCTGGTGGGAGAAGCCATTATCCGGGGACATCGGGGTGATTCGGTAACCTCATTGTTCCATTGAGGTTTTTGTTAATTAGTAAGGAGGCATACGTTGGAAGCAGCAACAATTCAGGCCGAACGGCGTGATAAAACGGGTAAGGGTATCTGCCGCGCATTGCGTAGAGAAGGTAAGATACCAGCCGTTATGTATGGCCCGGGTGTAGATCCTGTGGGCCTGTCCATTGACGGAAGAGACTTTGTAAACAAGATCCGCAATGAGAATATTCTCCAGTCGATGATTGATCTGGTGGTTGACAATACCCCGGAAAAAACACTGATTCGTGACGTGCAGACCGATCCCCTGTCGGGTGATCCCATTCATGTCGATTTTTACAAGGTGGACATGAACCGCAAGGTGACCACCATGGTGAATGTGGAGACCGAAGGCAAATCCGTGGGTGAAGAATTTGGCGGACTGGTTCAGGTTATCCGTCGCCAGCTGGAAGTCAAGTGTCTGCCTGAAGACATCCCGGATGTCATCAAGGTTAATATTGAAGCGCTGAATATTGGCGACGCGATCCACGTCGAAGAAATTGAGGTAGACGCGGGTGTCGAGCTGGTTCATGAAGTGAACTTCACGGTGATCACCCTCGTTGGCGGAAAAGCCGCTGCTGCGGATGAAGAAGACGAATCAGATGAAGAAGCGGAAGCGGCCGTTGCGGAAGAATAGCCCGGCAGTCTCTTTTCCTCTCATGGCGCTTGAACGGATAGCTGATGGATTACGGAATACGTCTGGTTGCTGGATTGGGCAATCCGGGACCCGAATATGCAGCAACGCGTCATAATATCGGTTTTAGAGTCCTTGACCGATTGTCTGAACAGACCGGAATACCACTGGATCGGAATAAGTTTAATGCGTGCTACGGGAAAGGGCGTTTTCATGGAATTGATCTTATTCTGATCACCCCGCAGTCCTTCATGAACCGGAGTGGCGGACCGATCCGGCAGCTGAGTAGTTTTTACGGGGTTTCTGCTGAAGAAATCCTCATTGTTTATGATGATATCGATTTAGCGTTTAACCGTATCAAGATTAAAGAGAAAGGAGGGCACGGAGGTCACAATGGGATCCGTTCGATCATCGACGTATTCGGTGACCGGAACTTCCCACGGCTTCGCGTTGGTATCGGCAGGCCCGACGGAAAAAAGGATGTCAGCCATCATGTGCTGAGCCGATTTTCCCGGGAAGAAGCGGCGGAATTGCCCTTCCTGATCGAGACGGCTGCGGAGGCGGTAAAAACCATTGTCACGGATGGCCTGACAATGGGTATGAATCGGTTTAACAAGACGACTCGGAATTCTAACGCGAATTAATTACGGAGGATAGAATGCATTTTGTAATGGAAAACATTCCATTGGTATGCACCCTTGTGGGTGTAACGGGTATCCTTTTTTCTCTGATCCTGGCGGGTGTGGTAAAAGCGGCGCCTGCAGGCAACGAAACCATGACTGAAATTGCGACCGCTATTCAGGAAGGCGCGATTGCGTACCTGAACCGTCAGCTCAAGTCCATGGGCATCACCGGTATTATTATTTTTGTGATTATTTATTTCTCGCTCGGTCCCATTACCGCCCTTGGTTTCGCCATCGGCGCGATCGCTTCCTTCATGGCTGGCTATATCGGTATGCGCGTTTCCGTTCTGGCAAATGTACGGACGGCTGAAGCGGCTAAAAAAGGCATGCAGGCCGGCCTGAGCATGGCCTTCAAAGGCGGTTCCGTAACGGGTATGATCGTTGCCGGTTTGGCGCTGACCTCTGTCGCTGGTTACTACACCTACTGCCAGGATGTTATCGCTCTGGTAGCCCTTGGTTTCGGTGGCAGCCTGATCTCCATTTTTGCCCGTCTGGGCGGCGGTATCTTCACCAAGGGTGCTGACGTGGGTGCTGACCTTGTCGGTAAGGTTGAAGCCGGTATCCCCGAAGACGATCCCCGTAACCCGGCGACCATCGCTGACAACGTCGGTGACAACGTTGGTGACTGTGCGGGTATGGCTGCTGACCTGTTCGAAACCTACGCGGTTACGGCTGTTGCCGCAATGCTGCTGGGTCACCTGCTGTTCCCGAAATTCGAAATGGCGACCCTGTTCCCGCTGATCCTGGGTGCTGTTTCCATCGTTGCTTCCATGATTGCTACCTTCTTTGTCCGTCTGGGCAACAAGAGCGAATACATCATGGGTGCTTTGTACAAAGGGATGTTCGGTGCGGCCATCATCGCAGCTGCCGCGTTCTATTTTGTAACTGAAAAGTTCATGGTCGGTATCCCCGAGATTCCCGTAATGAACATTTATTATTGTACCCTGATCGGTCTGATCCTGACCGTGGGTATCGTTATCATCACCGAATACTATACCGGTATCTACAAGCCGGTGAAAGACATCGCGGAAGCGTCTACTACCGGTCACGGCACCAACATTATCGCCGGTCTGGCTGTTTCCATGCAGGCAACTGCGGCGCCGGTTCTGGCCATCTGCCTTGCCATTGGCATGTCGTATCACTTTGCGGGTCTGTACGGTATTGCCATGGCCGCCATGTCTATGCTGTCCATGACCGGTATGGTTATCGCCATCGACGCGTATGGTCCCATCACCGACAACGCGGGTGGTATTGCTGAAATGGCTGAAATGGACGAATCTGTTCGTGCTGTCACCGATCCCCTGGATGCGGTTGGTAACACCACTAAAGCCGTCACCAAAGGCTATGCGATCGGTTCTGCGGGTCTGGCTGCCATGGTTCTGTTTGCGGCTTATATTCTTGAATTCGCTATCAAAGGTAAGTCCGGTGCCATCAAGTTTGACCTGTCCGACGTCGATGTTATCATCGGTCTGTTCATCGGTGGTCTGCTGCCCTACCTGTTTGCTTCCATTGCAATGCGCGCTGTAGGTAATGCCGGTGGTGCCGTTGTTGAAGAAGTGCGCCGCCAGTTCCGTGAAATTCCGGGTATCATGGAAAAAACTGCCAAGCCCGACTATGCGGCCTGTGTTGATATTGTTACCCAGTTCGCTCTGCGCGAAATGATCGTTCCGGCCCTGCTGCCGGTTATCGCTCCGGTTCTGGTGGGCTTTTTCCTGGGTAAAGTTGCCCTGGGAGGTCTGCTCATCGGTTCCATCGTTACCGGTATCTTCGTGGCCCTGTCCATGACCACCGGTGGTGCGGCGTGGGACAACGCCAAGAAGTACATCGAAGATGATCATCTGGGTGGTAAAGGTTCAGACGCGCATAAAGCCGCTGTTACCGGTGACACTGTAGGCGATCCGTACAAAGATACAGCAGGTCCCGCAGTTAACCCGATGATCAAGATCCTCAACGTTGTTGCGCTGCTGATGGTTCCCTTCCTGATCTAGGATGCGGTTAACCGTCATCAGTCATCAATTGATGCACTGAGTTAACGGTATGTACTGAGGCCGGTATCACATTGATACCGGCCTTTTTTTATCGATAAATTCTGAATACAGCTTAATCCTAATAATTGTTTGAAATGCGCTTGGCGGGTCTACAGCTGAAAAGAATGGGGAGGCCTGTTGATTTGGAGCAGAGAGTATGATATATCTTTTGCTTAAGCCTCAGTATCATTTTTATCTGATAACCCAAACCATATTGGCGGTGCATAAATGGCAGAAAAAGCAAAAGTTACGGTGCGTGGCTCAGGTTGCACAAAATCGTTTCAGGTAGGTGACCTGGCGGTCTATCCGGCACATGGGGTTGGCCGTATCGAAGCAATCGAAAGTCAGGAAATCGGCGGTTGTAAACAGGACTTTTACATTATGAAGATCCTGGAGAATGATATGAAAATCATGATCCCCACCCGCAATGTTGATTCTGTCGGTCTGCGTGAGGTGATCGGAGAAAAAGAAATTTCTAAGGTGTATGAAATTATGCAGAATCAGAAGGATGCACCGGTGGATAATCAAACCTGGAACCGCAGGTACCGTGACTATATGGACAAGATCAAAACCGGATCTCTGTACGATGTGGCCGAAGTGTTCAGGGATCTGTTTCTGCTCAAGCTGACCAAGGATCTGTCGTTTGGTGAACGCAAACTGCTTGATACCGCACAGGGGTTATTGCTAAAGGAATTGTGCACAGCGAGAAACATGGATGAAACAGCCATGATGACGGAAATTGAATCCATGTTCCAGCCGGTATAGCAGGTTTTCTGCAGTTAAAAGTTAGTGTTAGCGTATGATAATGGACAGTGGCGCTTTTCATATCTCTGTAGAGATCAGGGATCATGGGAAGCGCCTTGATGTTTTGATGGCAGAACAACTTGGCGGATGCTCCCGGAGCACTGCGGTTCGACTGATTCAGGCGGGTCGGGTAAAGGTGGATGCGGTTGTCCGCAAGGCCGGCTATCGCGTGAAGGCGGGTGAACGCGTGGCCGGGTTTATCCCGCCGCCGGTTCTGATCGATACCGTGGTGCCAGAAAATATACCGATCGAGATCCTGTATGAGGATGCGGCGATCGCCGTGGTCAACAAACCACCCGGCCTGGTTGTTCACCCGGCCCCCGGGCATCTTTCAGGGACCCTGGTCAATGCGTTGCTCTACCACTGTCCGGATATCGCAGGTGTGGGCGGAGAACGGCGGCCGGGAATCGTTCACCGACTGGACAAGGATACCTCCGGTGTCATGGTGGTTGCCAAACACCAGCGGGCGCACGAGATGCTCTCTGCGGCCTTTCAGGCACGGCAGGTGCAGAAAGTTTACCGGGCGGTTGTTTATGGGCGGTTATTGCCGGCGTCAGGTACGATAACAGCGCCTATCGGCAGGCATCCGATGGACCGGAAACGCATGTGTGTTCAGCCGCAGGCGGGGCGCACAGCGGAAACCCACTGGCGCGTGGTGGCGGCTTCCGGTCCCCTGGCTGAGATCGAGGTGGTGCTGAAGACCGGGAGAACGCACCAGATCCGGGTCCATATGGAACACCTCGGGGCACCGCTTGTGGGCGATCCGGTGTATACCCGATACACGCCACGCGCTTCAGGGATGGGCCAGGAATGGGCAACGCTGGTGCGCGGAATCCGCCGGCAGATGCTTCATGCGAGCCGACTTGCTTTCACTCACCCGGAAACGAACAACAAAATGACGTTTCACGCAGCGCTGCCTGAAGATATGCAATCGGTGCTGACACAGCTGAAGAATCGCGTGAAAACATTTGACAAGGTAAATGAAATCTGATTTTTTGTTCGGTATACACTTATGCAGTCAGCAAGGAGACGGTGCCGCCCGCGCGATAGTTCACCTTTTCTCATTTCTGCTGCTGCACCATAGCATTCTGTAGCGCTGATGAAGGTATCGATGGAAAGTGTGCTGATGCGCCTTCTCTATGGGAGGGTGGGTGTATAGTGTTTTCCTCGATTAACGGACGCTCAGTGATGATCTGCGTGTCTGCTTCGGTTATGCCTTTCAAAAACACGGAAAACCATTTTCCTGCTTTTTGATGGGAAGCTGGTGTGTTCTCCGTGTGAACGTGGATTGGCTGTTCGAAGCAGGACAGTTGAAGGAGCATCTCATGTCGGAAACCTGCCTGATCGATTACATGTATATCTTTTTTTTCCTGCTCGGGGGATTTCTGGCGGCATTTACCCCTTTTATCATTGCGCACCTGGTGCGCCCGAAAACCGTCAATTACCTGAAAACCTTCCAGACGTACGAGTGTGGCATGACGCCGTTCGGAAATGCCTGGGATTTCCGTTACGGCGTCGCTTACTATCTGTATGCACTCATGTTTCTCGCATTTGACGTAGATATTCTCTATCTCTTTCCGGTGGCAGAAGCGTTTGACAAAATTTCAAGTGTCCGGTGTATTACGGAATTTTTCATTTTTATCGGCATTCTGGTGCTGGCGATTGTCTATGCCTGGGTCAAGGGGGTCTTTACGTGGGAAAAACAGAAAACCGTATTGTGAACATCAACGATTATGCACGCGGCCTGCGGTCGGCGTTCGAGGCAGGTGCCGAAACGCAGAGTGAAGGGCCCTTGTTGCGGTTGCCGTTGACGGATAAAATCCTCAAACTCTGTCAGGCGAACTCTCTGTGGCCCATGACCTTCGGACTTGCCTGCTGCGCGATTGAAATGATGGCGGCGGGTATGGCACGGCTCGATATTGCCCGCTACGGGGCCGAGGTGTTCCGACCATCGGCCCGTCAGAGCGATCTTCTCATTGTATCCGGAACCGTGAGTAAAAAAATGGCGCCGGCGTTGATGACGCTGTACGAACAGATGCCGGCGCCCAAGTGGGTAATCGCCATGGGAAACTGCGCCATTTCCGGGGGGCCGTTTGCCGGTGAGCATAATTACAATGTGATCGAAGGGGTGGACAGGCTGATTCCGGTGGATGTCTACGTACCCGGCTGCCCGCCGCGTCCGGAAGGACTGATCGAAGGCATCCTGAGCCTCCAGGAAAAAATTACCGGCGAACGGCATCCCTTCCCCCAGAACAGGCATCCCCGTGAGTTGAAGGTGAAGCAGCCATGACACAGTATGCGAAACTGATGGATCAGATCAAGGCCGTTGCCGCTTCAGTGGAGGAGGTTTCCCATGCGGTCCGCGGGTTCCATCTGGATGTACGGCTTCCAGGCAGCGCTGTGCGGGATGTGGCGCAGTTATTATATGAAAAAGAATTCTATCTGGTGTTTGTTTCAGCGGTTCATCATGCATCTGCCATCGAGGTGGTTTACCAGTACGGTCACTTCGAGACCCAGTACCGGATTCAGGTGCGGGCCGATGCGAGCAGTGAGGGTGTGATTCCCTCCATAGCGGACATCTTTCACGGCGCGAACTGGCATGAGCGGGAAACAAAGGACTTTTTCGGCGTCACGTTCGACGGACACCCGAACCTGCAGCCGCTGCTGTTGGATGCATCGGACGCGGAATTGAAACCGCTACTGAAAACACTGGAAACGGTGAAACCGGCAACTGCACTGCAATGGCAGCCGGCCGAATCCAAGAAGGGTAACGCACCGGCAAAGAAAGTCTCGAAAAAAGATGAGAATTGATCCCAAAAAGAATCGATTTTATTTGAATATGGGGCCGCAGCACCCGAGTACCCATGGCGTGCTCCGGGTGGTTCTTGAAATGGACGGTGAATATGTCATCGATCCTCAGCCGGATATCGGATTCGGGCACCGGATGCATGAAAAGATGGCCGAACTTCGGCCAGCTATGGCCTTTATGCCCAACACGGGCCGGATGGATTACGTGGGTGCCATGACCTACAATCACGGGTATGTGTCGCTCATCGAGCGGTGTGCTGGTATCGAGGTGCCAGAGCGGGCCGAGTATATCCGGGTCATTGCCTGTGAGCTGAATCGGATCGCCAGTCATCTGCTGTGGCTGGGGGCCTATATTCTTGACCTGGGTGCCTTTACACCGATCCTCTACTGCTTTGATGATCGGGAGCAGATTCTCGATATCCTGGAAGCGGTCACCGGTTCGCGGCTGACGTACAGTTATTTCCGCTTCGGCGGTGTTTACATGGATATCGATGAAAAATTTATCGAGCAGACCCGGGCGTTTATCACCCGCCTCAGAGGGCGGTTTCCCCTCTATCAACAACTGGTTACCGACAACATTATATTCCGCAAGCGTGTGGAAAAAAACGGCATCATCACAAAAGATATGGCCCGGCGCTATGGGGTGACCGGCGGCGTATTGCGGGGTTCGGGTATCTCGTTTGATGTGCGGAAAAACGAGCCCTACTCCATTTATGACCGGTTTGATTTTGACGTGCCGACAGGTGAAAACGGAGACGCCTTTGACCGGTACAGGGTGAAGGTTCTTGAAATGGAGCAAAGCCTCCGGATTGTCGAACAGGCGATCGAGCGAATACCGGACGGTCCGGTGCGCGGGAAAGTGCCCAGGAGACTGAAACTGCCGGCGGGAAGTTATAATTTTGCCGTTGAGTCGGCCCGGGGTGAACTCTCCTATTATCTGGTCAGTGACGGTAGTGATACGCCGTACCGACTCAAGGTACGGGTGCCGTCCTATTCCAACCTCAGCATTCTGCCTGAGCTGTGCCGGGGGATGTTGCTGGCGGATCTGGTGGCGGTCATCGGGAGTCTTGATTTGATTATTCCGGAAATCGACAGGTAGGGATATGGAAACTGTTTCAGTCGGCTTAGTGATTGTTCGCATTGTCATTGCTGCGGTTGTGCTCATTACCTTTGGTTTTGTCAATGCCATTGTCATGGGGTACCTGGAGCGGAAAATTGCGGCCAAAATTCAGCGACGGCCCGGACCCATGGAAGTCGGCTGGCAGGGGATCCTCCAGCTGATCGTTGACGGGTTCAAGATCATCTCAAAACAACTGATCATCCCCCGGGACGTGGATCGGCGACTGTTCCGGATGGCACCGCTCCTTTCCTTCACACCGGTGGTGCTCCCCTTTATCGTGATTCCGTTCAGTGAAAAACTGCAGGCGCGGGATATCAACCTGGGGCTGCTGTTCATCATTTCCGTTTCCTCGATCAATGTCATGACCATTCTGCTGGCCGGCTGGAGTTCAAACAACAAATACGCCATGTTCGGGGCCATGCGCTCGGTGGCCCAGAATATCGCGTTTGAGATTCCGGTGCTGCTCTCTCTGCTGACCATTGTGCTCATGACCAACACCTACAGCATGCAGGGAATTGTCCATGCCCAGAGCAAGATCTGGTTCGTGCTGGTTCAGCCCCTGGCGTTTCTCATTTATTTTGTGGCCGGCATCGCGGAGACCAACCGGGCCCCCTTTGACCTGCCTGAAGCGGAGAGCGAACTGACCGCAGGGTTTCACACCGAGTACAGCGGGTTTGGCTTTTCCCTTTTTATGATGAGTGAATATGCCAACATGTTTCTGGTCTGTTCCATTGCGACGGTACTTTTCCTCGGCGGGTGGAAGGGAATTCCCCTGCCCATGGGCGAATACACCGGTGCCATATGGTTTTTGATGAAAGTGTATACGTTGATGCTGGTGATGGTCTGGATCCGCTGGACCTATCCCCGGGTTCGGTTTGATCAGCTGCTTAATTTTTCCTGGAAGTATCTGATCCCGTTTTCACTTGTCAACTTATTGATAACCGTTGTGATCGTGAAATTATGAACGCATATTTCAGAGAGTTGCTGGTGGGGGTAAAAAGCCTCCTGGTGGGGCTGAAGGTCACATTCAAGGCGTTTTGTGAGCCTGTGGTGACGGTTCAGTATCCGCGAGAGAAAATTGATGTCACACCCCATATCAGAGGCCATATCGAATTGGTGCCGGATCCGGAAACCGGTGCGTCGAAATGTGTTGTCTGCATGATGTGTGAAAAGAGCTGCCCGAGCCAGTGTATCTCGGCGATTGCTGAAAAACGGGAAGGGGTCAAGGGAAAAGTGTTGACGCATTTTATGCTGGATTTCACCCGGTGCAGCCTGTGCGGGATCTGTGTGGAATCCTGCAATAAAGGCGCCATCGCCTATTCCTCGGAATACGAACTTGCCGGCTTTTCCCGAGAAGACTTTCACATTGATCTGATCAAGCGTCTGGAGGAACGGAGATGATGGTATTTGCGTACATTTCCGAAGCCCTGTTTTATGTGTTTATTCTTCTGGTGGCTTTCGGAGGGCTGGTCGCCGTCCGCGCCGGTCTGCTCATGCATGCGGTACTCGGTCTTGCCGTCAGCCTGCTGGGGGTTGCCGGGCTCTATTTTTATCTGGGCAGCATCTTCCTTACCCTGATGCAGGTGCTGATCTATGTGGGTGCCATCTGTATTGTGCTGGTCTTCGGTATCATGGTCGGATATACGCCGACCGAGGTTGCCGAAAAGAATATCAAGGGCGCCAAAAAACTGATCTTGGCCGCATGCGCCGGATGTTCCGCATTCTTCCTGCTGGCCTTTGTGGTGATCAGCACCGACTGGGCACCGGCCACAGACCGAGTCAAGGATTTTACCCTGGGACGGGTAGGTGAACAGCTCATGTATCAGTACTGCCTGGTGTTTGAACTGATTTCGGTGGTGCTGCTCGTGGCCATTGTCGGCTCTATCATCCTTGCCCGCAGCGAACGGAAAGGGGATCAGGAAAAAAGTTATTACCTGGGCACACACAACCCGGATACCTATAACGCCGGAGGCGACGGACGATGATGAGTGAGCAGTTAACCCCGTATCTGATGATCGGCATTTTTTTATTGATACTCGGCATCTACGGAATGGTCCAGCACCGGTCCTTTATCGGGATGCTGATTGCCACAGAGTTGATCCTGAATGGTGCCGGACTGAATTTTATGGCGTTCAACCGCTTTCTGGCCCCGGATCCTGCCGTGGGCCAGATCTACACCCTGTTCATCATGGGGATCGCTGCGGCGGAAGCCGCCATTGTGGTCAGCTTTGTCCTTGCCGTTTACCGGATATTCAACACCATTGACCCGGATGGATTGGATGATCTGAACCGATAATGGCCGTCGACGGATCTGCAGATCTGTGTACTGAAGCTGATTTTTTCCTTTTGCAGTTGAGAAGGGGCGCATGGAAACGATACTGACAAACAAACTACTGATTACCATCGCAGCACCCATGGTCGCCGCATTGCTGGTTCTGGTGTCCGGGAAAAAACCGAATATCCGGGAGTCCTGGTCGGTCATCGGGGCGGTCGTAACCTTTGCTTCCGTACTCAACCTCCTGCCGCACATCCTGGCCGGCGGTGCCTATGAATATACCCTGTTCACCCTCTATCCCGGGATCAGCGTGAAATTTCACTTAGACGGGTTGGGGATTCTCTTTGCCGGTACCTCATCCTTTTTGTGGATCCTTGCCGGGTTTTACTGCATCGGCTATATGCGTGGATTGAACGAACATGCCCAGACGCGTTTTTATTTCTGCTATGCCATGGCCGTGGGCGGTGCCATGGGGGCCGCGTTTGCCGGCAACCTGTTCACCCTGTATCTTTTTTATGAAATCATTTCCATCATCACCTATCCGCTTGTCATGCATCATCAGGATGCGGAATCCTATGAAGGCGGCCGCAAATACATCATTTACCTCATGTTTACATCCAAGGCCCTCCTGTTGCCGGCCATGGTGCTGATTTATGTGATGTGCGGCACCCTTGATTTTTCCGCCGGCAGTATCGCATCCGGCATTTTTCCGCCCGAGGCGGGCCGGTCGCTGGTGATTGTGGCCTACCTGCTCTGTCTGTTCGGCTTTGCCAAGGCGGGTATCATGCCGTTGCACAGCTGGCTGCCGTCTGCCATGGTCGCTCCCACACCGGTCAGTGCCCTGCTCCATGCCGTGGTGGTGGTAAAGGTCGGGGTTTTTTCTGTGAGCCGGGTCATGCTCTCTGTTTTTGGCACAGACCTCCTGCAGTCCACCGGGATGGGGCTGTTTACCGCCTATTTTGTCTCGATCACCATTCTGACCGCATCGGTGATTGCCCTCACCAAGACCAATTTAAAGGCGCGGCTTGCCTATTCCACGGTCAGTCAGCTTTCGTATATCATCCTCGGCGTGGCCATGCTCACCAGCAACAGTATTACCGGCGGACTGATCCATATCGTGAACCACGCATTTTCCAAGATCACCCTCTTCTTCTGCGCGGGTGCCATTATGGTGGCAGCAGGGAAAAAAGATATCGAGGAACTCGGCGGGATCGGCTACCGCATGCCGTTGACCATGACCGCATTCGGCCTAGCGGCCTTGAGCATGATCGGTGCGCCGCCGGTGAGCGGGTTTGTGACCAAATGGTACCTGGCCCTGGGCGCCATGGACATTCACAACGTGATTTTGCTGTCTGTGCTGATGATCAGCAGTCTGCTCAATGCCGGTTATTTTGTTCCCATCGTATTGACGTCATTTTTCGGTACGCCGCGCCCCCAGGATCCGGTTCTCTCCGGGAATCTGGAAAGAGCGCCGCTGGTCCTTTTTATGGTGATTCCCTTGTTTCTGACCGCCATCGCCTCGGTTGCGTTTGGCGTGTATCCTGATTTTTTCATTCAAATTATCAACTTGATGGTGGGAACATGATGGTTCGGCTCATCGGATATCTTCGCGACAGGTCCCGGGTCCTGCTCTGGATTTTCATCGGCTTTCTGCTCTTTTCTGTCTGCTTCGATTTCTGGGCAGAGCGGCATGAAGCCCATTTTTTCGGTGACCGGATCATTGGCTTCTGGTCCCTGTTCGGCCTGGGCGGGTGTCTGCTCATGATCGTGGTCTGCAAAGGGATCGCCCATGCCTGGCTGACCCGGAAGGAGGGGTATTATGATGAGTAACACCCTATTCATGCACCCGGCGGCCTTTTTTATTGTCGGTGCAGCGCTGCTGCCCGTGCTCAGCCGGCTGAAACTCTTGAAACCCGCCTTGATTCTCATTCCGGTCCTGGCCATCTTGCAGATTCAGCAGCTGCCCGAGACCTTCGGTCAGGTGAACTACATGGGGTTTGATCTGGTCTTCGGACGAGTGGACAAACTGACCCATGTGTTTCTTCACGTTTTTACCCTGATGGCCCTCATCGGTTGCTGCTACGGACTGCATGTGACAGATCCCGGCCAGCATATGGCCGCCTTTCTCTATGTGGGCGGGTCCCTTGGCGTGACCCTGGCTGGCGACTACCTGACGCTTTTCATCTTCTGGGAACTCATGGCCTTTGCCTCTGTCTTTCTGGTTTGGTACCGGAAAAAGAAAGCCGCTATCCAGGCCGGTTATCGCTACCTTCTGGTGCATACAGCTGGCGGGCTGGTCCTTTTGATGGGTATTTTCCTCAAATACCAGGCCACACACGACCTAAGCTTTGTGCTCATCTCTCCGGCAGGTGCCACGCTTGCGGATTACCTGATCATGACCGGTTTCATGCTCAATGCCGCAGTTCCGCCCATCCATGCCTGGCTCCCGGATGCGTATCCGGAAGCGACGGTTACCGGCGCGGTGTTCATGTGTGCCTTTACCACCAAAACAGCAGTTTACGTGCTCGCACGGGCCTTTCCAGGGTTTGAGGCCCTTGCCATCCTCGGTGCGGTGATGACCCTGTACGGTGTTGCCTATGCTGTGATTGAAAACGATGCCCGGCGCATTCTTGCCTACCACATTGTCAGCCAGGTCGGGTACATGGTCTGCGGTGTGGGAATTGGTACGGCCATGGCTGTCAACGGCGCCTGCGCCCATGCCTACGCACATATTATTTATAAGGCGCTCTTGTTCATGGGCGCTGGCGCGGTGCTGGAAATGACCGGAAAATCCAAGCTCAGTGAACTGGGCGGTCTCTGGAAATCCATGCCCTATGCCATGATTTTTACGGTGATCGGCGGCATTTCCATCTCCGGTTTTCCGCTGACCAGCGGATTTATCAGCAAATCCATGATCATCGCCGCAGCCGGTGAAGCGCACCGGACCGGTCTCATGGTCATGCTTCTGCTGGCATCCGTGGGGACCTTCCTCTCGGTGGGCATCAAACTCCCCTACTTTATCTGGTTTGGAAAAGATTCAGGTGTTCAGGCCACGGATGCGCCGTGGAACATGAATGTGGGGATGAGCATTGCCGCGTTTGTTTGCATTTTCCTGGGCGTTTATCCGGAATACCTCTATAAGATGCTGCCCTTTCCGGTGGCCTATCACCCCTATACATCCTACCACCTGTCTGAAACATTCCAGATTCTGGGATGTACCGGGCTGGTTTTTTTCTTGATGGTGAAAAAGCTCGCGCCCAACGAACATGATAAAATGAACCTCGACCTTGACTGGTTTTACAGAAAAGGCGCACGGGTGTTCATGTGGATTGCGAAAAAACCGCTCACGGCCGTCAACGACTGGATCGGCGAAGTTTACCGGACCATCGGGCTGCGGCTGACAAAAGCCGTTGCTGCGGCTCTCTCCTGGTTTGACAAAGAAGGCATCGACTATCTGATCGACGGAGCGGCTGCGGAAGTGATCAACGGCGGTGAGCAGGTCCGGCAGCTTCAGACCGGCAAGATTCAGCAGTATATCGGCGGGGCGATCTTGATCATTTTTCTGGTGCTGACCGGTATTGTGTTTTTCTAGGATACGGATAAACCACTTGGGCAGTTTGGCGACAACAGCATAGACGGTAAGGTTATGGAACAGTACTTGATTTACAACACCCTGCAGTATCCGATGCTTTCGCTTCTGATTCTGATCCCATTGATCGGTGCCGGGATCTGCGTCCTCATTCCCGACAGATCGGACACGAATAGCCGTTTTCTCAAGATGTGGGGCGCATTGGTCACGACAGTCACCGCTGTGGTATCCCTGCCGCTGTATGTCTACTTTGACCGGGCCACGGCCAAATACCAGTTTGCCGAAGTTTCCCGATGGATTCCGTTTCTGGATCTGGATTACGTGGTGGGCGTGGACGGGATCAGCCTGCTGCTCGTGCTTCTGACCACCATCATCATGCCGCTGTGTGTGTTCTGTTCCTGGAACTACATTGCATCCCGGGTGAAGGAGTTCATCGTTGTGCTGCTCGTCATGGAAGCGGCCATGATCGGCGTTTTCATCAGTCTGAACACGGTGCTGTTTTTTATCTTTTGGGAAGCCATGCTGGTGCCCATGTATCTCCTGATCGCCGTGTGGGGCGGACCGCGTAAGGATTACGCGTCGATCAAGTTTTTTCTCTACACCCTGATCGGCAGTATTTTTCTTTTGGTTTCCATTGTGGCGCTCTACATTGTCACCGGCACGTTCTTCATTCCGGAACTCATGGAACAAACCTACAGCTACACCTTCCAGATGTGGATCTTCCTGGCCTGCACCCTGGCGTTTGCCATCAAGATTCCCATGTTTCCGGTGCACACCTGGCTGCCGGCCGCCCACGTGGAGGCGCCGACCGCCGGTTCCGTGATTCTGGCCAGTATCCTTCTCAAGATGGGCGGTTACGGATTTTTGCGCTTCTGCCTTCCCATGGCACCGGCGGCAACCGCCACCTGCATGCCCTGGCTGCTGACGGTTTCCATCATGTCCATCGTGTTCGGCGGCTACCTTGCCCTGGGCCAGTCGGATATCAAAAAACTGATTGCCTATTCGAGCGTGGGGCACATGGGATTTGTCACCCTGGGTATTTTCCTGCTGTCCGAGGCGGGCATCAAGGGCGCCATTTTGCAGATGATCAACCACGGCATCACCACCGGGGCGCTCTTTATCTGTGTGGGGATTATCTATGAGCGAACCCACAGCCGGGAGATTTCAGACAACTCGGCCTTGGGCGCGTTTATGCCCTGGTATGTGACCTTTCTGGTGATCTTTTCACTGTCTTCCCTGGCATTTCCAGGCACCAACAGTTTTGTCGGGGAATTTCTGGTGCTCCTGGCCGCCTTCACACAGTTCAAACTGGTCGGGGCCTTTGCCGTTCTCGGCGCCATCCTGGCGGCCGCCTACATGCTGCGGCTGGTCCAGAAGATGGTGTGGGCGGATTCAGACGGCCATGGCCATCACCCGGAAGGTGACGGCGACGGCCATGCCCTTGCGGATCTGAATTTAAGGGAAATTGCAACCCTGGCGTTTTTGACCGTATTCGTGTTCTGGATCGGTCTGCATCCGACGCCGCTGCTCGACGTAATGGACACCAGTGTCACGCATCTTGTGGAACAGGTGGCATCCGGCATGCAGCAACATGCGCCGGGCGGCGGTTCACACCACGCCCTGATGTCCGGACTGGGGGAATGGGTCAGCGGGATTGTGACGTTCTAACCAACTGCAGTAGGTGGATTTTTCTATGGAAATGACGCTATTTTTACCTGAGCTGGCCCTGATCGGTATGGTGCTGGTCCTTTTCTTTATGACCCTGAAACCGGTGCGGCAATCCACATTGCAGGGGCTTGCCCTGGTACTCGCGGCGGTAGTGGTGGTTGCCGCCATGTATGGCATGACCCGGTCCGGAACCCTCTTTTATGACGCATACCGCGTGGATGCCCTGTCTCAGCTGTTTAAAGTGATGATTACCTTTGGCCTGTTTCTGTTGATTTACCTGGGGATCGGCCTCAAGGGGATCGAAACGGAACTGCAGCCGGAGTATCTGCTTTTTCTGACCGTGAGTGCCGCCGGTCTGGTGCTGATGAGCAGTTCTGTCGAACTCCTGACCTTGCTGATCAGCCTTGAAATATCCTCATTTGCCCTGTACGTGATCATTCCCTTTCGGAACCAGCGAAAATTCCGCTCCCAGATGGAGGCGGGGATTAAGTATGTGCTGTTCGGTGCTGCGACCACGGGAATCATGCTCTACGGCATGAGCTATCTCTTTGGCGTCGCCCATACCACCTACATTGACGCGCTCATGGTGAAAATTCCGCCCCTGCTCAAGGCGGGGAGCATGGTGACGATCATCGGCCTGATCATGCTGCTGGCCGGGCTGTTTTTCAAACTGGCCCTGTTTCCCATGCATTTCTGGGCACCGGACGTATACGAAGGGGCGGCCAACGAAACATCGGCCTTTGTGGCGACACTGCCCAAGATTGCTGCGGTGGCCCTCCTGATCCGTCTGGTATCCCTTGCCGGCACCGAGATCGCCGAAGTTTCCTGGGTACTCGGGGTGTTTGCGGTTATTTCCATGACCTTCGGCAACCTGGCCGCACTGGTGCAGACAGATCTGAAACGCCTGCTGGCGTTTTCCAGTATTGCCCATGCCGGTTATATCATGGTGGGGATCCTCTGCTTAAATACCTTGGGCATGGTCTCTGCGACCTATTATATCGGCGGATACCTGCTGATGAACCTGGCGGTCTTTTTTGTGATTTATCAACTGGGTGAGGGCGGTAACAATGTTTCTTTAGATGATTTGCGGGGCCTTTACAAGCGCGCGCCGCTCATGGCCTTCACCCTGCTGGTGGGGGCCTTTGCCATGGCCGGTATTCCGCCCACGGTCGGATTTACCGGAAAGGTGATCATCTTTACGGCCGCCATCAAGGAAGGACTTTATGCCCTGGTGATCATTTCCGTGATCAACACGGGGGTGTCTGCATTCTACTATCTGAAAATGGTGCGTGCCGCCTATACACTTGCCGATGATGAAACACAAGGTAGGGCGCCGGGTGTGATGGCGCGACTGGTATCCGCCCCTTCACTGATGGGCCTCTTTTTTATCACAGCCATTATCGCGTTGGGAATTTACCCACAGCCTTTTCTCGATGTTGCCCAGCACGCCGCATTGGCAGGAATGCTGAAGTAGGTGTGAGCCGGTCCAAGGGTATTGTTTCCAGCAGCATGTCTGTGTCAGCTCATGGCGTTAAAGAATTCCAGACGCATGTCAAATGTTGCTGTTGCGGTTCGCGTCGCCGGCACCGCCGGCGGAAAGGATCAGCCGCCTCAGCCGCCGCCGCCACCGCCTTCTCCACCGCCTCCGGTGTCTTTTTTTGCCTGGCGAAGCGCAAGACGCTGTGCGTTCAGGCTGCTGTCAACGGCATCATGAAAGACGGCTGCTGCTGTACGGGTTTCCGGTGCGTCTGTGCCATTGACAATCAGCGTTTCCTCAAATGTATCAATGCCGCTGTCAATTGCGTTTTTAACCAGTGTGTAATCTGGCGATGAAACGCCGGATAAATAGCTCAGCGCGGCATCAAAACGGCCGGCCTTGAGGGATGCCAGGCCGAGAAGGATGGTTGTTTCCGGGTTCTTTTCTGATTTCGACGGGATTTTTTTAAATTCGATAATGGCGGCATCTGGGTCACCTGCTCTGAGCAGGGCTTCCCCGAGACCCTGGCGGGCCTGGATCGAATCCGGGTGATCGGCAAGATAGGCCTGAAAGGAGGCCACGGCATCCGTATACGCGTGATTCGCCAGCTGCCGGTTTGCCGTCATCAGGGCGTTGCAGCCTGCCAGAAAGAGCAAGACCACAGTCAGTACGATACATGTCGATGTTTTTGTGTTCACAGCTTTTTCCTCAACAATTTAGTCGTTTGTGACGGTCCGCAAACCGGAACGTGTGTTGTGCGGATGAGCCTTCGGCGGGGTGATACGGATACACCCGAACACCTCATTTGTCTTTACTGACCGTCCATGCCTTCCATTCTATTGAAGCGTTTAAAGATATACACTGAAAAAAACGGGGCTGCAAGAGAAGGACCATACTTCATGCGAATACGGCAGCAGTTTTCATATAATTCGAATCGATTATATCATGGCAACTATTTTAGGGTTTGCTGAATAACGCATTTAACCCCGCACCATCCGGGAGCAGAGTGGCTGCCAACTCAGTGTGGTGCAAAAATCTCGTTTTACCATTCCTTGTCTTGCTCTGTGAAAAATGAAAAAAAGAATGGTGGCAAGCCACCGCTTCAG